>Ga0307375_10001666_pt1 | contig 23818 bp, 20 predicted proteins | sample TR1MG_FD_202531 | JGI IMG/M metagenome (GOLD analysis project Ga0307375, IMG submission 202531) | Soil microbial communities from Risofladan, Vaasa, Finland - TR-1 | ecosystem: Environmental > Terrestrial > Soil > Coastal area > Acid sulfate soil | place: Finland: Risofladan, Vaasa | collected...
CAGGAGAGATCGGTCTTCGCGAACACGGGATCCCGCATCAGCGATTCGAAGAGGGTCGGCACCCCCGCCATGTACTGCGGCCGGTGCTTCCGCACGAGCTTCGCGACGGTCGCGCTTGTGAAGCGCGGCACGAGCACGCAGCTTCCCCCGGCGATGAGGAAGGTATGCACGCAGACGCCCAGGCCGAAGCCGTGGAATACGGGCAGTATCGAGAGAATGACGTCTCCCGGCACGATGGGTCCCTGGGTCCCGACCTGCATGCCGAGGGCGTTGAAGTTGCGCGAACTCAGCATGATGCCCTTGGGCATGCCCGTGGTGCCGCCCGAATAGAGGATGACCGCGCATTCGTCGGGGCCGAGGGCGCCCCCCTCGCCGCGCTTGACTCGAGGCGTCGCAAGGAAATCCGCCCAGGCGAGGGCGCGCTCGTCGTCGGGCAGCTTCGGGATCTTGCGCCCGCTCGTCAGCATGAAGGCGAGCCTCATCGCCGGGCCGAGGAAGTCCGCGATCGAGCAGACCAGGATGGTCTCAATGCCAACCTTGCCCGCAGCCTCCGCGGCGCTCGCGTAGAAGGCGTCGAGGGTGACGATCCAGAGGCTGCGGCTCTCGCGGAGGTAGAACTCGATCTCGGTGGCCCCCGAAAGGGGATGGATCATGCTCGCGACCGCGCCCACCTTGTTGAGGGCGTAGAAGAGTATCAGGGCCTGGGGGCAGTTCGGCAGGCTGAGCGTGACTGTGTCGCCCTTGCCGATGCCCCGGGAGGCGAAGGCGTCGGTGCAATCGTCGATTTCCCGGAGAAGCCTCCGGTAGGTCGAGCGTGAGCCCATGAACTCCCAGGCCCTGCCGTCGGGATTTGCCGCCGTGGCATCCCCTACCATTTCGTACATGGTTTTCGCCGGATAGGCGAGCGAGCGCGGTATGTCTCCGAAGAAGGCAAGCCAGGGTCTTCGATCCTGCATGACAACCCCCTCAGTTCCCGGCTCGGGCGGGGCTTCCGCCGAGGGGGGCCGGAATGCGGAGGCCACCCCCCGCCTCGAGGATCTTCTCGATCGAGGTCTCGCCCGTCACGAGGAGCTCTGGATGGGTGAGGAGGTTCTGGAAGACCTGGATCGATCTGATGTGATTGAAGCCCTCAGAAACGCGCTCGTCGAAGGCGAAGGCGAACTCGATGCAGTCCCTGGCCACCACGGCGCCGGCCTCGTCCACCACCGGCTGTTTCTCGATCTTCCCGATGGTGAGAAAGGAGCTCGCGCTGCCCATCTCGAAGAGGTGGTGGAAGGGCGCCCCGAGTCCGATCGAGCCCAGATTGGCGAGGTAGATGCTCGTGTACAGCGGGATCGCGTCCATGAGGAAGGCCGGAAGGATATTGTGGTAATCGAGCCATTTCACGAGCCGCACGATGAGGCTCACGAGGGGGCGCGGCAGCGAGGCCACGATTTCCATCAGCTGATCGTCGTTCCCCTTGTCCTCGCTCCTCGCGAAGGAAAGCTTGCGGTTGACCCGGTCCCGGATCTCCTCGAGGGTCTCGGTTCCCGAAAAGGCCATGCGGACCTCGGACTCCGGCGCCTCCTCGGTGTACTCCTTTTTTGCGACGAAGGTGATGCTGATATCCTTGTGCTGATAGAAACGCCGGCCCACGATAAAGCGGTTGAGTTCGGGCCTAAGGTAGAAGGTGCGCGCTATCACCGCGAGGAACACGTGGAAGAGGCCGACGCGCTCCTCCGCCGAACGACCGGCGTTATGCGACTCGATGAAGCGCAGGAGGTTGGCCGCGTCGACCCGCTGGATGGTGTAGACGACCGAGTTGTTGCGCCCTTCCATAACATAGGGGAAAAGCCTCTTGAAGGGATCGAGGTCCTTGATGTAAATGCCGTCGCGGCGCTTCTTGAATGCCATCGTCTGTACCTCGTACCGTGGATCGGATGGGGCGCGCGACGCGGCCGTGGAATCGGTCTTCCCCTCGGGGGGATGCGGGCGCGGTGGCACAGTATAGCAAGGGAAATTCCGCACCGCAACGCGGAATCCGAGCCGTCCGGATGGACAGAGGGCCGAGGAAGGCGGCGCGGCACACAGCTTTCGAGCGCAGGTCGGAGTAAGGCGCTTCACGCCTTACTCCGAGGGGAAGTCGATGTAGTCTGCGCCTAATGAAAAAGCCAGCCCGAAGGCTGGCTTTTTCATTAGGCGCAGGTCGGAGTCGGACCGACTCATGAAGGTTTTGCAGACCTCTCCCTTCCCACTTGGGTACTGCGCCATGCGCGCCGTTTTGCGGCGACGGCGCAAATATACCTATTCGCCCATTAAATGTAAAGACCGGCGCTTGCGACGCCGGTCTCGAATGCCAATGTTCCCGAAAAGAACTAGGCCTTCTTGGTTTTTTTGTCCTGAAGGAGGCCGGAGGCCGCGTCGTGTTCCTTCTTGGACTTCTTGTCGGCCCGGAGCATCCAGTTGTCGACGAAAGCCGAACCGATGAAGACCGAGGAGTAGGTTCCCGAGATGACGCCTATGATGATGCAGAGGGCGAAGTCCTTCATGGCGCCGGTCGTGAAGACATAGAGACCGACGGCCGAAAGGAGGACCGTGCCGGCGGTGATGACCGTGCGGCCGAGGGTCTCGGTGACGCCGAGGTTCATGTTGTCCCGGTAGCGGGCGTTCGGGTTGAGCTTGACCTTCTCGCGGATCCGGTCGTCGATGACGATCTTGTCGTTGATCGAGTAGCCGACGATCGTCAGCACGGCCGCGATCACCGTGGTGTTGAGCTCGATGCGCGTGAAGACGATGAAGGACACCATGATGAGGGCGTCGTGCATGACGGAGATGACGGCGGCGATGGCGTAGATCGGCTTGAAGCGCACGGAGCAGTACACGAGGATGACCGAGAACATGAGGATGGTCATCCAGATGGCCTGGGTCGCGAGCTGCTGGGAGAAGCGCGCGCCGACGACCGTCGAGGAGTTGACGATGACGTTGTCGGCCCCGTAGGCGCTGCTGAGCAGGTTGACGAACCTCGAATGGATGGTCTGGGAGAAGGTGGGATCCTTGCCTGAGTCCTCGACCCGGATTATGAACTCGCGGTTCGCCGGATCGCCGACGCGCTGGATCGATACGTTGCCGAATTCCTTCATCTTTGCGCGAAGATCCTCGACGCTGATGGCGAGGACCGAGGCGTCGCCCGAGCGATAATGGAGGACGGTCGGGGTCGTCGAGAGGGTCGACTCGGTCTGGGAGGCGCCGAGGAGGAGGCTGGAGGCCGTCGCGCCGTCGGCGCGGAGATTGACGTGGACGCCGGGAACGGCGGCGATGTCCGTCGCCATCGCCTGGAGCGTCGGGGCGCTCGCCCAGGTGTAGGTGTAGGACTTCGACTCGCCGGAGGGGGCTTGGGAAATCAGGGTGACGTCGGATTGCGAGACGGTGAGACGCATCGTGCCGGTTCCGTCGAAGGCGACGTCCATGGAGGGAGGCGCGAACTGCACGTCGGTGTTGATGCCGGCCTGGAAGTCGATGCCCATCCTGAACCCGACGACCGCGACCGTCACGAGGCCCGCGGCGATGATTGCGATGGACATGGGCACCAGGAACTTGAAGCTCCTATGCCATTGGATGACGCGCTTCATTTGAGCCTCCAGGAAATGCTCGTGGTCTTCAACTTCAGCACGTCCGTCTCGAAGTCGAAGATGAGGTGCGAGACGAAGAGGGAGGTGAAGAGGGAGCTGATGGTGCCGATGGCGAGGGAGACGGCGAAGCCCTGGATGGGTCCGGAACCGAGCTGTGCCAGGAAGAGTGCGGATATCAGGTTCGTCATGTGGGAGTCGAAGATGGTCCAGAAGGCCTTCTGGAAGCCCGTCTTGATCGAGGCCGCCCTGCCCTTGCCGAGGCGGAGCTCCTCCTTGATGCGCTCGTTGATGAGGACGTTCGCGTCGACGGAGATACCGATGGTCAGGACGAAGCCGGCGATCGAGGGCAGGGTCAGCGTGAGGCCGAAGGCGGAAAGCACGCCGACCATGATGAAGAGGTTGACGATTTCCGCGATGGCGGTGTTGATGCCCGCGCCCTTGTAGTAGACCAGCATGAAGCCGATGACGAGGAAGAAGGCGACGGTGATCGCGAAGATACCGGCGTGGACGGCGTCCTCGCCGAGGGAGGCGCCGATGGCCTGCTGGTTGATCGGGATGAGCTCGACCGGGAGGGCAGCGGAGCGGAGGAGGAGGGCCAAGTTCTGCGCCTCGTCGGCGCTGAAGCCCTCGATCATGCCGCTCTCCTGGATGGCGGAGTTGATGGTCGCGACGCTCCTCACCCTGTCGTCGAGCACGACCGCCATCGGTTTCTTGATGTTGGCGCTCGTGAGCTTGTAGAAGATGTCGCCACCTTCCTTGTCGAGGGTGAAGTCGATCTGGGGCTGGCCGGTGAGGGAATTCGTCACCGCCTGGGCGGACTGGATGTGGTTGCCGTCCAGACCCGGCTCGGCCGTGATCACCTCGTAGCGGCCGGTGAACTCGTCGAGACCGTAGCTGTCCTTCTTGAATTCCTTGCGGACGACATAACCGGCTGGGACGATGCTCGGATCCTTGACCTGGAGGGTCTTGTCGTCGATACCGTCCGGGGTATTGCGGAGATAGGCGTTGAGCTTGCTGGTCGCGTCGGCATCGACGATATGGAAGGCGAGCTTGCCGCGACCCATGATGATCGAGTTGATGCGCTCGGGATCGGCGGCGCCGGGGAGCTCCACGTAGATCTGGTCCTCGCCCTGCTTGCGGATCGAGGGCTCGGTGAGGCCGAATTTGTCGATGCGGCTGTTGAGCACCTCGATGGCGCGGTTGACGGCGTCGGCCTTGTCGGCGGCCGAAAGGGGGTGCCCCATCTTCTGGGCCAGGGCGTTCATGTCCGCCTGGATCACGACGCTCATGCCTCCCGACAGGTCGAGACCGAGCTGGATGGCCCTTCCGTGGCGGGCCTTGAGCCCGAGCACCTTGTCGCGATAGATGCCGGATACGGCGTCGAGGGCGTCGCCGTAGCTGTTGAAGGCCTCGAGGATGGACTTGGCCGTCCAGACCTTGGGCTGCGGTTTCTTGGCGCTGGCATAGGCGCTCTTGGCCGCGTCGATGGCCACCTTGAACTTGGCGGCGTCGACTGCCTGGTTCGAGTTGGCGGCGGCATCGGCGGTGAGGGCCTGCACATCGGTACCGCCCATCGACCGGGCGTATTCGCGGATCTGCTCGCGCGAACCGAGGGCGAGGGCCTGATCCGCCTTGGGCGTCAGGAAGTACCAGTTGATCGTCGGCCAGAGGAAGGCGAGGGCCACACCGACGACCGCGAGAACGATGAGAAATCGTTTCGTCTTGTTCATTACGGCAACTCCAGAAGAGAGGTGGGCACCCCGAAGCCCCCGACGATCTCAGGCCGGGGAGCTCAGGCTGCCGTCGGTGCTCGCGTTATTTTTTTTCGACGAAGGGTTTGGCGGCCTCGATCTTCTCGGCCGCGAGTTTCTCGGCGGCGGCATCGGCTGCCTTGTCGCCTTTTTCGCCCTTGTCGGACTTCTCGTCCTTCTTCACCTCGACGGAGGCGATGGCGGACTTGGAGAACTCCATGCGCACGTTTTCGTCGACGCGGAGGACGACGGTGCCGCCTTCCTTGACCTTGTCGACGACGGCGTGCATGCCGCCGATCGTGACGACCCGGTCGCCCTTCTGGACGGCCTCGATCATCTTCTTCATGTCCTTCTGCTTCTTGTTCTGGGGTCGGATGATGAGGAAGTAGAAGATCACGAAGACGAGGGCGAAGGGGATGAGAGTAGAGAGCATCGAACCGGTTGCGCCCGATCCGGCCACGGGGGCGGCCTGAAGCAAAGTCAGGCCGGAAAAGAACTTGTCCATAGAGGGCATTCCTTAGTATAAGATTCGTGGAAAGGTATCACGGAAGGAGAGAAGCGGTCAAGTTTGGCGTCGAGCGGGGAAGACCCGCTCCGCTCGAACGCCGGGTCGCGCCGAGACCTCGAAGGCCCTAGGCCGTGATCAGCGTCCCCGCCTTGCCGTCCACCGCCTCGGAGGCATGCTCCATGCTGGTGATGATTACCTTGTCTCCTCCGCGGCGGATGAAGTCGCAGGCCGCCTCGATCTTGGGCCCCATGGAGCCCTTGGGGAACTGGTTTTCCGCCTGGTACTTCTCGCACTCGGCCACCGTCATCCGGTCGAACCACTTCTCGTCGGGCTTCTTGTAATTCACGGCGACGCGGTCGACCCCCGTCAGGATGAGGAGCTCGTCGGCGTCGATGAGGCTCGCCAGGAGGGCCGAGGCCCTGTCCTTGTCGATGACGGCATCCACGCCGTCGAGGCTCCCGTCGTCATGGCGACGGACGGGCACGCCGCCGCCGCCGACGGCGATGACGACGAGGCCGTCGTCGATGAGGTCCTTGATCGTCTGTTTTTCGACCACGTCGAGGGGGAGGGGCGAGGGGACGACGCGGCGCCAGCCCCGACCCGGATCTTCCTTCATCACCCAGCCCCGAGTCTTGAGGGCTTCGACGTCCTCGGGCCGATAGAAGGGACCGACGTACTTGGTCGGGTTCTTCATCGATGGATCCTCGGGATCGACGACGACCTGGGTAACCACGGTGACGACGCCCTTGGAGACGCCTTCCTTGATAAGGGCGTTGTTGAGACACTGGGCGATCATGTAGCCCATCGAGCCCTGGGTATCCGCGACGATGACGCCGAGGGGGGAGGGAGGAACCTGGGCCGCGGCGGCCTCGTTGCGGATGAGGTGGACGCCGGCCTGGGGACCGTTGCCGTGGGTAAGGACGACCTTGTGGCCGGCCCTGATCATGCCGACGATGGCGCCGAGGCTCTTCCTGGTGTTCTCGAACTGCTCCTCGATGGTTCCCTTGGTGCCCTCCTCAATGATGGCATTGCCACCCAGGGCCACGACGATGGTCTTCCTGCTGTTCATAGTTACTCCTTGCTGCGCCGCCTGGGCGAACGCTTCCACGCTTGCGCGTTTCCCCGCTTCCGCGGGAAGGGCATTGGCGGAAACCGCCACTATACAGCCTCCTCGAAAACCGAGGCAAGTTCTGATGTTTTCGATAAATATGCAAGGAACGGAATACTGCCCGCCGGGCGATGGGATATCGGTCTTCGGCGGAGCAGAGGGGTGCCAAGCCCCGAACAAATGAAAAGGCCGCGGCGGGGCCGCGGCCTTTTTTCCGATCGGGAGCCGCTCAGGACCAGAGCTTCATGAAGGTACCGACACGGGTGAGGTACCACACGAAAATGACGGAGACGACTACCGCGTAGAGACTGTAGTAGACGGAAAGGGCGCCGCCCTCCTGCCTCGCGAAGAGGCCGAGGAGGAGGCTGCCGGCGATGCAGACCACGAAACCGATCATGGCCAGGGTGAGATAGGTCATATTCGGAATGGAAAGGGAATCGAGGCAGAAAACGAAGGTAAAGGCAAAAAGGATGACGAGTAGGCCAAAGGGAATGAGGCCGTTCCTGGAATCCATGGGCTGCTCCTTGAATGACGATATATCTAGGGACAGCAGCAGTATAGTGCCGCCCGTTTGCCTTGTCCACTCGCGGCGCGAAACGAAGGATTATCAGGCTTCCGACAATTCTCCCGCCACGGATTCCCATTCGGCGTTGAGGGCCTCGGCCTCGCGATCGAGTTCGTCCAGCGAGGCCTGGAGGCGACGCATCCTTCCGCCGTCGGAATAGTTGGCGGGAAGCCCCATCTCCGCCTGACAGGCCTCCTTCTGCCTGCCCAGCGATTCGAGGCGAGCGAGTATCTCCTCTTCGCGCTTCTGTAGCTTGCGAAGCCTCGACTTGCGCGCCTTGTCCTCCTCCCAGGAACGCCCCTCCCCCGAGCCGGAAGGTCCGGCGGAGGCCTGGGGAAGCGCCTGGCCGGGTCTGGAAGCGGAGGCCGGCGCCGGGCGGGAGGAGCCGCCCTTATCGGCGCCGATTTGCGAATCGGAGGCGATCATCTCCTTCTTTTCGAGGAAATAGCGATAGTCGCCCACGTACCAGCGGGGATGGGCCCCGGCTTCGAGTTCGAGGACCCTGTCGGCGAGCTCCTCGATGAAGCCGCGGTCGTGCGAGACGAAGAGCACCGTCCCCTCGAAGGACTTGAGGGCCTCGAGGAGTACGTCCTTGGAGGTGAGGTCGAGGTGATTGGTGGGTTCGTCGAGGATGAGGAGGTTGGCGGGCTTGAGGAGCATACCCAGAAGGGCCAGACGCGAACGCTCGCCGCCCGACAGGACCCGAAGCGCCTTGTTGACGTCGTCGCCCCGGAAGAGAAAGGCCCCGAGGAGGTTGCGGATCTTCGGCAGAAGCTCGGTGGGGCAAGCGGCCGAGGCGGCTTCCTCGACAGTCCCCTCCCCTCCCATCGTGTCGGCCGTGTCTTGGGCGAAGTAGGCGGGAGCCACCCCGGAACCGAAGGTCAGCGCCCCATCGTAGTCGCTTTCGACGCCCGCGAGGATGCGCATGAGGGTGGACTTGCCCGCGCCGTTCGGGCCGACGAAGGCGACCTTCATGCCGCGTTCGATCTCGAGATCGAGGCCCCCGAAGACGCGATTGCCCCCGTAGGCCTTGCCGAGTCCCTCGAGTCGAATGGTCGTGCGTCCGGAATGCGGCGCGGCGGGAAAGGCGAAGTGGATCCGCTGCATGCCTTCGGGGATCTCTATCGGCACTATCTTTTCGAGCATCTTGATGCGCGACTGGACGAGGGAGGCCTTGGAGGCCTTGTAGCGGAAGCGGCGGATGAAGTCCTCGTGGTGGGCGATCTCCTCCTGCTGGCGCTCCCAGGCGTCGAAGACGGCCTCGAGCTCGGCGGCCCGCCTCTTCTCGTAGGCGGAATACTGTCCCGCGTAGCGCGTCAGCTTGCCGTTCCAGAGTTCGTAGACCTCGTTCACCGTCGAGTCGAGGAAATAGCGGTCGTGGGAGACGACGAGGACGCCGCCGGGATATTTCGAGAGCCAGAGCTCGAGCCATTCCCTGGCCTCGAGATCGAGGTAATTGGTCGGTTCGTCAAGGAGCATGATGTCGGGATTCTCGAGGAGGACCTTCGCGAGGGCGACGCGCATCTTCCAGCCGCCGGAGAACTCGGCGAGGGGCCGTGCCAGGTCGGAATCGCGAAAGCCCAGGCCCGCGAGGACCTCGCCGACGGTCTCGCGGCGCCGAAACCAGCCCGAGCCCTCGACGGCCTCATGGATGTGCTGGTTCTCCTCGAGAAGGCGGAGGGTGGAAGAATCGTCGGCCGTCGATCTCTCGAGGAGGCGGCCGATCTCCTCCTGTCTGGCCAGGAGGGGGGCGACGAAGTCGTAGGCCCTTTCCGCCTCCTCGAAGATCGAGGGGCCCCCGCCGACGGCTCCTCTGCCATCGTCGCCGAGCATCTGTGGCAGATAGGAGAGGCGCGAGGCCCTCGTCACCGCCCGCTCGCCGGAGTCGGGGGGAATCTGCCCGGCGATGATCTTCATCAGTGTCGACTTGCCCGCGCCGTTGGGGCCGGCCAGGGCCGCCCGGGAGCCGGCCGCCAGCATCAGCGATGCGTCCTTGAGTATGTCGCGAGCGCCGAAGGCCAGGCTGACGCCGGAAAACTGAACGAAGGCCATGGACTTACTTCGAGAGATCGAAGACGAGGGGGGCCAGGGTGGCGGCCGTCGTCGCGGTCATGTTCCGGACGCCACCCGAGGCGAGCGGCTCGAGGATGAGGTTGGCGCCTTCATGCCTATACAGGAAATCGAGCCATCCCCGCGTGCCGTCGAAGCGGAGCGAAAGGGCCCCCTCCCAACGCCCGGCAAGGGAGGGATCGAGATCGAGCCTGACCGTGGCCTCGCCGGAAACCGCGCCATCCACGACGTCTCCGAGGTCGGTGCCGAGGTACTCCGCCGGAATCGATTCTACCGAGGTCCAATTGAAGCGCCCGGCCCTCGATATGTAGAGCCGGCTCGCCGCGGGCGTCGCGCCGGCGCTCATCGTGTTGGCTTCGGGATGGAAATTCCAGGTCGTTCCCCTGTCGGCGAATTGGCCGAGAAGGTTGATCCTGCGGAATTCCTCGGCGCGGACGACGTCGCGGATGTCCTGGTTGAGAACGACGAAGACAGCCTGTGTCGAGCTGATCATGCCGCCGTCAACGCTCCCTGGTGCCGTCGAGAGGGCATCGGGGGGAGTGCTCTGTCCCGCGGCGGCCTGTCCCGCTATTTGCCCGGTGGCCGGGGCCCCTCCCTGGGGCGAATTCGGGGGCTGGGGGGGCGAAGAGAGGGGGCGGCTCTGGGCAGGGGCGGGATTGGCCGGGCCCGGAGCCGTGGGGCTTGCCGCGGCCGTGGCGGGAAAGGCGGCCGAATTCGAGCCGGAGGCCTGCCTGACACCGGGAGCCGGAGCGCCAGACGATGCGGATGCCGGAGTAGCCGACATCATGGCATTCGCGGCGTCCTGTGCCGCCGTCGAGCCCGAGGAGCCTGAGGAGGACCCCGACCAATCGGCGATGAGGCGCTTGTCCCCGTCAAGGCTGATCTTGAGGGGCGTCCCCTCGAAGATGAAGTCCTGGCCCGACTGGGCGATGGAGCTGTAATTGAAGACCTGCGAAGTCCATGGCAGTTCGATGCGGATCTGGCGCTGCACCGCGTCCGCGAAGAGCCCGTAGCGCGCGTTGAAGGTATCGAGGTCGATGCGGCCGTCGTCGATCATGGTCTGGAAGTACTCGCCCCTCCAGGTCTGCGAAAACACGAGGTCGACGTTTCGCGCCGTGGCGTCGGCGTTGGATTGGGCTATGCTCGGAGGTGCCTCGGTGAGTTCGTCGTAGAGACGCATCGTGTTGGAAAAGACAAAGCCCCTGGTTCCGTCCTCGGTGAGGACCTTGTACCAGGAACCCGCGAGGACCTGGTCGCCGGTCTGCACGGCATCGCCCTTGGCTTCGGCGAGTATCTTTACCGACTGCCCCTCCCGGAGGCGATAGACGCGCTGGCCCGCATTGGAGGGAGCGTCACGCACGGGCAATCCGTCGCGGTTGGCGAAGAGATAGGAAGTGAGGTAGTTGCCGAAGGGAATCCGCGCCTTTTCGGCCGCCCCCCTCGAGCGGTAGAGGTCGAGCTGCCAGAGCGGCACCTCGACCTTGCGCTTCGTACCCGGCACACCGATGACGTAGGTCTTTTCGATGTTCGATCGAATGTAAACAGGCACGACGGCCCCCGCATGGAGGCCGGCCTCCTGGTCGGTCCAGAGAAGAAGGCCCCAGCCAAGGCGGGGAGCGCAGGAGGAGGCCAGGAGCAAGGTAGCAAGCGCCGTTGCGATCGCGAGGCTTTTCGAGAACGTGGTTCGCATCGGGACGAGTTTATCGGGAGGAGGCGGCTTGGGCAAGGATGGCGCGGCGCGAGACCCGCCCCCTTCGATTACTTGCCCAAGGCTCGAGAAGGGCTATACTGGCCTGGTCCAAACCTGAGCTTAGGGAGGCCCGATGTTCCAGTCCGGCGATTTCGTGGTAGGTGTCGATCTTGGCGGCACCAAGATCCTGGCCGCGGCCTTCGAGATAGGCAAGAAGGGCGGCATCCGACGCGCCTCGGGCCAGGTAAAGCGGAAGACACCGGCGGGAGAAGGCGCGGCCCGCCTCGTCGAGACGATCGCCGAGGCGGTCGAGGCCCTGGCCGCCTCCATGGCCTCCGAGGCGGGTACCGGCGTCTGCCGGGCCCTTGGCGTCGCGGTGCCCGGCCCCCTCGACAGGGCCAAGGGAATCGTTCGCTACACCCCCAATCTCGGCCTGGAGAATTACCCCCTCGCCGCCGAGCTCAGCCGACGCCTCTCCCTGCCCGTCACCCTGGAAAACGATGTCCAATCGGGGGTCTACGGCGAGCTGAAGGCGGGAGCCCTCCGCGGCAAGAGGCAGGCGGTGGGGATCTTCGTCGGCACGGGCATCGGCGGCGGCATCGTGATCGACGGCAAGCTCTACCAGGGCTCGACGGGCTCGGCCGGGGAAATCGGCCACATGATCGTCCATGAGGGGGGATCCCTCTGCGGTTGCGGCAACTACGGCTGTCTGGAGGCCCAGGCCTCGCGCACCGCCCTCGCGAAGGACGCCATCGCCCTGGCCTCGGCCGGGAAGGCCCCGGGCATGCTCAAGGCCGCCGGCGTCAACTTCAGGAAGTACCGAAGCTCGGCCTTCGCCGACTCCCTCGCGGCCAAGGACGCGGCCATAGCCAAGGCCGTCGACCGGGCCGCCTTCTGGCTCGGCGTCGGCATGGCGAATCTCGTCAACATCCTCAACCCCGAGGCCATCGTCCTCGGCGGCGGCGTGGTGGCCCGTTTCGGCAAGAAGTACCTCGATGGCGCCACCGCGGCCATGAAGGCGCGTCTCATGCCAGGCCTCGCCGACAGCGTCCAGGTCTTCCTTTCGGAGCTCGGCGACCTCGCCGTTCCGGCCGGTGCCGCCCTCATGGCCCTCGAATCCGTCGCGGGAAAAGAGGCCGCGGAGAGCGACGCATGAGCGGAGGCTCCGAGGCCCCGAGGATCGTCGCCGTCATCGAGCTCGGTTCGACCGGCCTTCGCCTTCTCGTCGCCTCCCTCGACGCCGAGGGCGACTATGTCGTCCTCGACCGCGCCGGGAAGCCGAGCCGCCTCGGCCGCGACGTCTTCACGAACGGCACGGTGAGCAGGGAGACGACGCGGGAGAGCATCGCGATCCTCACGGGCTTCAAGGAGCTCATCCATGGCTACGGCATCGAGGCCCGAGACGCCCATGTCATCGCGACCAGCGCCCTTCGCGAGGCCTCGAACCGCGACACCTTCGTCGATCGCGTGGCCATGCAGACCGGCTTCAAGATCACCATCATCGAGGACCTCGAGGGCAACCACCTGACCTGGCTCGCGGTGGAGCACGCGCTCGCTGACGAGAGGCGTCTCCTCTCGCGTTCGAACGCGATGATCCTGGAGGTCGGCGGCGGCTCCACCGAGATCATGCTGCTCCGTCGCGGAAGGATGACCGCCTCGCACTCCCTCAGGCTCGGCACCGTCCGCGTGGACGAGATGGTCCGCGCCTCCGGCCAGGTCACGGCCTCGCTCCGGCAGTTCATCGAGGACAACGTGAGGACGGCCTGCGACCTCCTCGACGAGGAGCTGGCACTCGAGGGCATCAAGACCTTCATCGTCATCGGCTCGGACGCCCGGCTCGTGGCCTCGCGCAAGGCTGGCGAGCGCTACGACCAGTACGCCATCGTGTCGCGCGAGGACTTCATCGCCTTCGCCGAGGATGCGGGAAGACTGACGCCCGAGGAGACGGTCGCCCGCCTCCGCGTCCCCTGGTCGGAGGCCGACGGCCTCGGGCCGGGGCTGATGATCCAGAGCCTCTTCCTCGAGCGGACCGGCGCCGACCAGGTGGTCGTGCCCAACGTCTCGATCCGCGAAGGGGTCCTCCACACCCTCGCGAAGGGACCCGACCCCGAGCATGCCGAGGACATGCACCGGCAGATCGTGGCGAGCGCGGTGTCGCTCGGCAGGAAATTCCACTTCGACGAGGATCACGCGAGCCAGGTGGCGCGCCTCTCGCTCGCCCTCTTCGACGCCCTCGGCAAGGAGCATGGCCTCGGTTCGCGCGAGCGCCTCCTCCTCGAGGTCGGGGCCATCCTCCACGACATCGGCAGCTTCATCAGGCCCTCGGGACATCATAAGCATTCCGAATACATCATCCAGAACTCGGAGATTTTCGGCCTCTCGCGGGGCGCCCATATCGTGGTCGCGAATCTGGCGCGCTACCATCGCAAGGGTCAGCCCGCCAGCACCCATGTCAATTTCATCGGCCTTCCGCGCGAGGATCGCATCCTCGTGCTCAAGCTCGGGGCCCTCCTCCGCGTCGCCGACGCCCTCGACCGAGGTCACGATCGCCGCGTAGGCAGGCTCGAGATCGAGCGGCGCGAGGACCGCCTCCTCCTCAAGGTCCTCGATGCCTCTGGCCTGCCCGAAACCGAGCTTTCGCTCGAGCGCCTCTCCCTCGCGGAAAAGGGCGACATGTTCGAGGACGTCTACGGCATGGAAGCGGTCCTCGTATAAAAGCCGCGCTCTTCGCGGCATGGCGGAAAGGGGGATGACATGATCAAGAGCGGTTTCGCGTTGCGACGAAAGAACGAGAACCCCGTCCTTTCGTACATGCGGATGAGGCAGGCCATCGGCGTCGCCGGCATCGCCCTCCCCCTCGGCTGCTTCCTCGCGGGCCTCGCCTTCAGCGGCCTCGGGCTCCAGGACTCCATCAGCGCCTACTACTACACGAACGTGAGGGACGTCTTCGTCGGCATACTCGTGTGGGTCGGACTCTTCCTCCTCGCCTACAAGGGGCACGAGAGGATCGACAACATCGCCACCTCGGTCTCGGGGATAGCGGGAATCGGCATCGCCGCCTTCCCCTGCTACGTCGAAGGAAAGACCGGGGCCGCGAGTGGCGTCTTCCAGATCGATCCGCGCCTCTCCGACATCCTCCATCTCAGCTTCGCCGGACTCTTCTTCCTTCTCCTCGCGCTGATATCGATCTTCCTCTTCACCCTGACCGACCCGACGAAAAAGCCCACGAAGCGCAAGGGAGACAGGAACAAGGTCTTCGTCGCCTCGGGTTCGATTATCATTTTCTGTCTCCTTTCCTTTCTCGTCCTCCGCTTCCTCATAATCGGCCCGAAGAACTTCGACAATTCGCCCTGGACCTTCGCCCTCGAGACGCTCATGCTCCTCGCCTTCGGCGTCTCGTGGCTGACGAAGGGCGAGACCATCCTCGGGGACGAGGCCTGATAAGGCGCGGGGGCGCCCCGTCTCCGCGGGGCCCTGTCGCGGGGCCACCCGGCACGGCGCCCCCGAAGACTCCGCGGGCGAAACCGACCCGCCACGTTTCCCTGCCCTTCGCGCATAACTATATTGTGAGACATGGCAAGCGCTCGCCGCCCGGATGCGGATGTGATCGTAGTGGGTGCCGGCTCCGTGGGCCTTCTTCTTTCCCTCCTCCTTGCCCGGCGCGGGAAAAGGGTCCTCCTCCTCGAAAGCCGGACCGAACGTTCACCGCATTCGCGCGCGATCGGGCTTTCGAGCCCTTCCATCGAGATACTCGACGGACTCGGCCTCGCCGAGCCCTTTATCGCCGAGGGCATTCCCGTGCGGAGGGCCAGAGTCTCCGATGGAAGGCGAGAGCTGGGGCTCCTGGACTTCTCGGCCGTCAAGCGTCGCTTCCCCTTCGTCCTTGCCCTCCCGCAGTCCCGCACCGAAGCCCTGTTGGAAGAAGCGACAATGCGGGAGCCTTTGATAAGCCTGCGGAAGGGCGAGACAGCGGAGGCCCTTGAGCCGGAGCCCGGCGCCTTGGCCGTCCTCGGCCGGTCGGAGCTCGGGGCATTCAGATTGAAGGCCTCCTTTGTCGTGGCAGCGGACGGAACCCGCGGCGAACTCGGCCGCGATCCGAGACTGCGGCGCCGCCTTCGACCCCACCGCGCGCGCTTTGTCATGGGCGACTTCCCGGACGATGGCGTCTACGGCGCCGAGGCGCGACTCTTCTTCACCCCCCGCGGCTCCGTGGAAAGTTTCCCCCTCCCGACAGGACTCAGACGTTGGGTGCTCTCCGCCCCTCCCGGCACCGAGGAGGGGGCGCCCTCGGGAAGGCCGGACCTCTCCTGGCTGGTCGAGGAGACGAGGCTCCGCGCCTCCATCGTCCTCGCGGAGGAGCGCTGTCTCTGGGCGAGCGCCTTCACCACCGAATGCAGCTTGGCCCCCAGCTACGGCGAGAATCGCTTTTTCCTGGCCGGGGACGCCGCGCATACGATGTCGCCCATCGTGGGTCAAAACATGAACACGGGCTTCGCGGACGCCGAATGGCTGGCCGAAGCCCTCTCTTCCGCCGACCCGGAAGCCTCGGCCGAAGGGCTAGCTCGGGCCTATGGCCGGGCCCGGCTCCGCGCCGCCCGAGCGGCTGCAGGGCGAGCCTGGGCGGCCATGAACCTGGGCGCCGCCCGCGGCGGAGGATTCTCAGCCCTGCGCGGCCACCTCATAAGGATGGTGCTCGGGGTGCCGGCCCTTTCCCTCGCCGTGGCGCGGATTTTTACGATGGATTCGATTCCGGGCGCGACCCTGGCGGATCTTCCCCCCCGTCTTCATCCCGCCTTCGGCCTCGCCACCGCGCCGGAGAAATCAGGTGCCCCTGCCGACCGGCATACCGCCTCGGTTTCTCCGCTCCGCCCCCTGCCCGAAGTCCCTGCGCTTCGAGACCCCTCGAAAATCACCCACATGCCCCCGAAGGAGTTTGAATGAGCCCTACTCGAATCCTGGATATCGCGACCGCCACACCGAGTTACGAATACTCCCAAGACGAGTCCGCGCGCCTCGCCCTGTCCCTTCTGCCCGATGATGTGGACCGCCGCGCCGTCTCCGCCCTCGAGAGGGTCTACGCCAATTCGGGGATAGAGCGCAGGCGCAGCGTCCTGCCCGATTTCGCCGTCGAAGGCTCCGGGCGTCGGCTCTTCCCTCCCAGCCCAGACCTCCGGCCCGAACCGAGCACCGCGGTTCGCAACACTGTCTACGTGGACGAGGCGCCTCGCCTGGCCAAGCGAGCGGTGACTTCGCTCCTCGAGGGTCTCGGGGAGGAGGCATCGGGCATCACCCACCTCGTGACCGCCTCCTGCACGGGTTTTTCGGCACCGGGCTGGGACTACGATCTCCTGCGCGATCTCGGGCTCCCGGCCCATACCGCGCGTTTTCACATCGGTTTCATGGGCTGCTTCGCGGCCTTCCCGGCTCTCAGGCTCGCCGATCATATCGTACGCTCCGAGCCCGATGCCCGGGTACTCGTCGTGGCCCTCGAGCTTTGCAGCCTCCACTACGCGATCGATGCCTCTCGGGACGCTCTTGTCGCCAACGCGCTCTTCGCCGACGGCTGCGCCGCCGCCCTGGTCGCGGGCGAGGGCGCCGGTGGCAGGAGCGCGGCCCGCTCCGACCGGCCCAGCCTGTCGCTGGGGCCCTTCGCGTCGCGGATCGTAGCGGGCAGCGCCGGTGAGATGGCCTGGCTGATCGGCGAGACGGGCTTTTCGATGCGGCTCTCCCCTCGGGTCGCGGCCTCGCTCGGCCGCTCCGCGGGCGAGATCGTCGATGGCCTCGCCGCCGGCGCGGGCCTTGGGCGCGGCGATTTCAGGCACTGGGCCATTCACCCCGGCGGAAGCGCCATACTCGACGCCTTCGAGCGGGCCCTCCACCTGGATCCAAGCGCGCTCGATCCCTCGCGAAGGGTCCTGCGCGAGCACGGCAACATGAGTTCGCCCACCGTGCTCTTCGTCCTCGAGCGACTGCTCAGAGAGGGGGCCCCCGGTCCGGTTTTCGCGAGCGCCTTCGGACCGGGCCTTACGGCCGAGTCCTGCTTGATGGAGCTCAAGTCTTGAGGGGGGCCCTTGTCGGCGGACTTTCGCGTCTCCCCCTCAGTACCTTCCGCTCCTCTTTCGAGGAGCGCCTCGAGGCCCATGAACTCATGGATGAGCCGGGGGCCGACCCTGTCCTGCTCAGACGGACGATGGATCAGTTCAGGGGCATCAACGAGCGCATCAGCATGGCGGCGCGACGCTTTTCTTCGCTCTTCTTTCCGATGATGGAGCGGGGGCGGGAATATCGCCTCATCGACGTCGGCTCGGGAGGCTGCGACATTCCGATGGACATCGTCCGGAGAGCGAGGCGGCGCGGACTCAGGCTCTCCGTCCTCGCCCTGGACCGCGACGAGCGCATGGTGGGCTGGGCGCGCGAGGCGACGGCCGACTACCCCGAGATCGAGGTCCGCCGGGCCGATGCGGGGGAACTCGAGTCCTTCGGCCCGAGCGACTTCGTCATCTCGAATCACCTCCTCCACCACCTTTCGCGGCGCGAGATCGGGAAGCTCCTGTCCGCTGCCGATCGCTGCGCCCGACTGGGTTTCATTCTCGACGATCTTCTCCGCTCGCCCTGGTCCTGGCTCGGCTACTCGGTCTATGCCGGGCTTTTTGCCCGAGACTCCTTCGCGCTGTACGACGGCCGGCTCTCCATACGCCGGGGCTTCAGACGGGCGGAGCTCGAGGCCATTCTCGCGGAGGCGAGGCTGGGGGCGGAGGCGAGGCCGGGGGCGGAGGTCGAGGTCTTCGAAGCCCTGCCGGGGCGGATCGGTTTTCTGCGCCGCGTCCGCGGCATGCCGAGCCTTGCGTTCCCGCCTCAGGCGGCCAATACTCGCGCCCATGCGCCTACTCCCTTCCCCGGCCCTCCGTGACCTCCTCGTCCTCCTCCGCATACCCTTCTCCCTGTTTCTCCTGCCCATCTACCTCGCGGCCCTCGCCGCGGCGGAAAATCCGCGCCTGGGGCCTGCCCTCGCGAGCTTTCTCATAATCCACTTCCTCCTCTATCCCGCGAGTCAGGCCTTCAATTCCCACTACGACAGGGACGAGGGCCCCATCGGCAGCGTGGAGCACCCTCCGAAACCCGGCCCCGGCCTTCTCGGCACGGCCCTGGCCCTCGACGCTGTCGCCCTTGTGGCGGGGCTTCTCTTCGTCGGACCGATCTTCGCCGCGGGTCTCTTCCTCTATGGCGGCGCCTCGAAGCTCTACTCCTGGGATAAAACCCGTCTCAAGGCGAGACCCTTCGGCGGCTGGCTCATGACGGGGCTTGGGCAGGGTGGTCTGACCTACGTGCTCGTGCTCGTGAGCGTCGACCCCAGGGGCCTTGGGGCCCTGGGGCCGGTGGAACTCGGTCAGGCGGCGGCCGTATCGGCCCTGCTACTCGGCGTCTTCCCCCTTACGCAGATCTACCAGCATGGGGAGGATGCGCGCCGCGGCGACCTTACGATCAGCCGGCTCCTGGGAATCCGCGGCACCTTTGTCCTTTCGGCGACCTTCCTCGCGCTGGGCACCCTGGGGCTGGGGCTCCTGTTGCTCCCGGATGGCCCAATCGGCTGGCTCTTCGTCTTCTTCGGCCTCATGAGTCCCGTAGTAGTCCTCTTCCTCGCCTGGGCGACTCGGTGTTGGAGGAATCCCGCCGACGCGGACTGGCGCTCGGCGATGCGCATCAACATGTCGGCCTCGGTCTTGTTGAGCCTTTTCTACCTGACGCGGCTTGTGCTACCGTATTTCAGGTTCCTCGGCGCTTCGTGAGCGGGGCATAGAAAGGAGTACGAAACATGAGCGATCTCGTTCGCTGCAAAGCCTGCGGCTACATAATGGACGGTGCGAAGCTCCACGACTTCTGCCCGGCCTGCGGCGTGCCCGCCAAGCAGTTCGAGCCCTTCGACGACAGAGTCAAAGAAGGACGACGACGCCTCCTCGACCTCCACATCCATCCAGTGATCGTCCACGCGCCCCAGGCCTTCGCCCTGAGCCTCATGCTTCTTCCCATCGCGCTTCTTATCGCCACGGGCGAGCTGCGAAGCATGTGTCTCGACACCACGAGGCTCATGGGGGCCGCCCTGCCCCTCACCGTCCTCGCCGCCTTTCTCGCGGGTCTTTTCGACGGCAAGCTTCGCTTCAAGAAGACCGGCACCCCGATCCTCAAGAAAAAGAAACTTGTCGGCGGACTCTTCTTCGTGATTTCCCTGGCGATGGCCGCCCTCGCCCTCTTCGCGAATTTCGAGGACCTCGGCCCAATCCTGGGCTTCGAAGTCCTCGCTCTGGCGGCGATGGGCTGCGGAGCCTGGCTGGGCCTCGTGGGAACGCCGCTCGCCGTCGCCAAATTCCCCGGCTGAGGCGGGCCTTTCGGAGCCCTACATCATCCGCGAATTCAGGGTGGTCATGATCCAAACAGTTCCCATGATGAAGATGAACAGGAGGAGGGCGGTGAAGGCCAGGGCGACCAGGTTCCACCGCATTCCCGCGGATCGGTCCAGATGAAGGAAGTAGTGCAGATGGACGAGCATCTGCGCGAAGGCGGCCACGGAAAGGACAGGGATCACCCATGGCTTCGGCAAGACGCCGGTCACGACCAGCCCGAAGGAAAGCAGGGTCAACAAGACGGCAAGGCCGAAGCCGACCATATATTTGCCGGCGCTCAAATGGCCGATAGCGACTGATCCGGTATTCTCTCGATTCATCCCCGCACGCTCCCCTGAAACAGCGAATCGCTCGTGATCGAACTGCTCGATTTCATGACAATCCCACGAGGTAGACATAGGTGAACACGCCGACCCAGACGATGTCCAGGAAGTGCCAGAACATGCCAAGGCGCATTAGGCGCGACCGGACCGCCGAGTTCGGCCCCTTCTTGAACAGCTGGACGATCATCACCGCCATCCAGAGGAGGCCACTCGAGACATGGAGCCCGTGGGTCCCCACAAGGGTGAAGAAAGAGGAGAGAAAGGCGCTGCGGTCGGGTCCGTTGCCTTCCATGATCAGCCGACGGAATTCGTGGAACTCCATGCCGACGAACCCGAGGCCGAGGAAGAAGGTGAGGCCGAGAGTCCATAGAACAGCCCTGGTCTTACCGCCCTGCATCGCCACCATGCCGATGCCGTAGACGACGCTGCTCAGAAGGAGGAGGAGGGTTTCGATGAATACATAGGGAAGGTCAAACAGCTCCTTCGGACCGGGACCGCCCGCGTAGTTGCGGCCGAGGACGGCGAAGGTCGCAAAAAGGACCGAAAAGACGACCAGGTCGCTCATCAGATAGATCCAGAATCCGAAGGCCTTCACGTCGGGGCCCTGGCCCTCTCCCTCTGCATATGCCTCATTGCTCATCGCGCTAAGCTCCTACTTTCCTTTAGCCTTCGGCTGCGACGCCTCAGGTTGCGCGGCCGAGGCCGTGGCCGCGGCGAGTCTCGCGTAGCGCTCGTCCTCGATCCGCTTCACCTCATCCGCGGGAATCACGTATTCCGGATGATCGTCGTTGCCGAGGGCGATGATCGTCGCGATGACACCGAGCAGACCGAGGGCCGCGAGCCACCACATGTACCAGATCATCCCGAAGCCGATCGCGAAGGCCGAAGCTCCGATGAACAGGCCGTGGGGCATGTTCTTGGGCATGTGGATATCGAAGTACTTTTCCGGCCTCTTCCCGGCCCGCCCCTCCTCCTTCATGGCCCAGAAGGCGTCGCGAGCCGTCACGGTCGGAATGATCGCGAAATTGTAGACGGGCGGTGGCGACCAGGTGGACCATTCGAGGGTCCGTCCATCCCAGGGATCGCCGCTGTAGTCGATCGTCTTTTTCCGATTCCTGATGCCCGTAAAGACCTGCATTCCCATGGCCGCGATTCCGGCGCCTATGATCAGGGCGCCGACCGCCGCCACCGCCAGGTAGGGGTACCAGGCCGGATTGTCGATGTGCTGGAGACGACGCGGCATGCCCAGAAAGCCGAGGGCATAGAGGGGCATGAAGGCCACGAGGAAGCCGATGGCCCAGCCCCAGGCCGCCCGCTTGCCCCACCACTCGTTCAGCCTGAAGCCGAAGACCTTCGGGAACCAATAGACCATTCCCGCGAAGTAGCCGAAGAGGACCCCCGGGATCAGCATGTTGTGGAAGTGGGCGATGAGAAAGAGACTGTTGTGGACAACATAGTCGGCCGGCGGAATGGCCATGAGGACTCCCGTCATGCCGCCGATCACGAAGATCGTAAGAAAGGCCAGGGTCCAGTACATCGGGGAGGTGAAGCTGATGTGGCCGCGATACATCGTAAAGAGCCAATCGTAGACCTTCACCCCCGTCGGAATGGCTATGAGCATGGTCGCGATGCCGAAGATGATGTTGACGTCGACCGAGTTGCCCATCGTGAAGAAGTGATGGAGCCAGACGGTGAAGGACAGGAGCATGATCACCGCCGTCGCGAAGACGAGCGAATGGTAGCCGAAAAGGCGCTTTTTCGAGAAGGTCGCGACGACCTCCGAGTAGATGCCGAAGGCGGGCAATATGACGATATAGACCTCGGGATGTCCCCACATCCAGAAGAGGTTGTTCCAGAGCATCATGTTGCCGCCGAGGTCGTTGGTGAAGAAGTGCATGCCCAGATCGCGGTCGAGGGCGAGGAAGGCGAGGGCGACCGTCAGCACGGGAAAGGAAAGGACCATGAGCACGTTTGTCGTCAGGGCGGTCCAGGTGAAGAGGGGCAATCTCATGAGCTTGAGCCCCGGCGCCCGCATGTTGACGATGGTGGCGAAGAAGTTGATTCCCGTCAGCGTCGATCCGAGCCCGGACAGCTGCAAGGCCCACATCCAATAGTCCACGCCGGTATCCGGACTGTATTTCTTTTCGAAGAAGGGGGCGAGCCCGGACCAGCCTGCCGTGGAGAAGGATCCGAGGGAGAGAGAGAGCATGACCAGCACGGCGGCGCCGGCGGTGAGCCAGAAGCTGATCGAGTTGAGGACGGGAAAGGCCACGTCGCGGGCGCCGATTTGCTGCGGCACGATGATGTTCATGAGGCCGATAAAGAGGGGCATAGCGGCGAAGATGATCATGATCGTGCCGTGCGAAGTGAATATCTGATCGAAGTGATTGGGCGTCAGATAACCCTGGCTCGCGCCTTCGGAGAGCACCTGTTGCGAGCGCATCATGAGCGCGTCGACGAAGCCCCTGAGGAACATGAGCATCCCCAAGGCGATGTACATCATGCCGAGCTTCTTGTGATCGACGGTCGTGAGCCATTCCTTCCAGAGGTACGACCACTTCTTGAGCCAGGTTATGAGAACGACAACGGCTATCCCGCCGACGACCATTCCAAGGCCCGCCATCGCCAGCAAGGGCTCGTGAAACGGGATCGCATCGAACGAAAGTCTTCCGAACATTTCCTTGGCGCTCCTAAAGGTTCCGCTCTCGAATGCGCAGCGTTTTCCGCGACCTAGGGTATGGTCGCCGGTTCGGCGCCCATCGCCGGCTCGGCGCCCATACCCTTCCCGACCGGTATATTCTTGTCGCCCACCCAAGCCCTGAACTGGCCGACAAGATGATCGAAAAGACCCGGCTCCACAGTGGAGAAGCTTGTCGCGGGATAGTCGATTTGGGGCGAACTCAGGGCCGCGTAGCGCGGCGCGTCCAGCGGGTTATTGGCAGCCTTGGCGTCCCGCACCCAGGCATCGAAGGCTTCCTTGCCTTCGACCACGACGGGGAAGTGCATCGTGACATAGCCGTCGCCGCTGAACTCCTGATTCTGGCCCCTGTAGGTGCCCGTTTCGGATGCGAGGAGGTTGAGGTGCGTGACCATTCCGGCCATCGCGTACATCTGGCTCCCCAGCTGGGGTATGAAGAAGGAGGTCATCACCGAGGCGGAGGTGAGGTCGAAGCTCAGGGGCACTCCCACCGGAACGACGAGCTTGTTGACCGTGGCGATATCGTATTCGGGGTAGATGAAGAGCCAGTTCCAGTCGAGGGACACGACCTCCACCTTGAGCGCGGGATTGCCGGAGGCGATGGGTCGGTAGGGATCGAGCTCCCCGGTCTCCTTGATCACCAGATAGGAGAGTATCGCGACGATCGCGAAGGGAATCAGCCACACGACGGCCTCGATCCTGGGTGAACCCTCCCAGTTCGGCTTGAAGGTGGCTTTGGTGTTGGAGGCCCGGTAACGGACGGAAAACCAGACTGTCAGGACCAGGACAGGTATCACCACGATCAGCATGAGGCCGAGCGAGATGAGGATCAGGAACTTCTCCTCATTCCCGACAGGCCCCTTCGGATCCAGCAAGGGAACCCCGCTGCAGGAACTGACAAAGATGACGAGGAGGGATAACCAGGAAAATTCCAGGAAACGCCTTGGCTTGCTATGCTTCATCGAGCTCCTCTTGCCAGCTTCCGGGCTTGCGCAAAGACCCACCTCGACGGGAAGAGAAAACACATTCTCGATCCTTCCCCTGAAACCGGCCGGGCAGGCTGTCTCGTCCCGCGCAGCCATATAGCCTTCGTGCGAT
>Ga0307375_10001667_pt1 | contig 23814 bp, 31 predicted proteins | sample TR1MG_FD_202531 | JGI IMG/M metagenome (GOLD analysis project Ga0307375, IMG submission 202531) | Soil microbial communities from Risofladan, Vaasa, Finland - TR-1 | ecosystem: Environmental > Terrestrial > Soil > Coastal area > Acid sulfate soil | place: Finland: Risofladan, Vaasa | collected...
CTGCTGCAGGACATCGGCATGGTGCTGCATCCGCCGATGCTCTACATGGGTTATGTGGGGTTTTCGGTCGCGTTCGCGTTCGCCATCGCGGCGCTGCTCAGCGGCCGGCTCGATGCGGCCTGGGCCCGCTGGTCGCGTCCCTGGACCACCCTGGCATGGGTCTTTCTCACCCTCGGCGTCGCGCTCGGCAGCATCTGGGCCTACTATGAGTTGGGCTGGGGCGGGTGGTGGTTCTGGGATCCAGTCGAGAACGCCTCGTTCATACCCTGGCTGGTCGGTACGGCCTTGATCCATTCGCTGGCGGTGACGGAAAGGCGCGGTGCGTTCAAGGGCTGGACCGTACTGCTGGCGATTTGCACGTTTTCCCTGAGTCTCCTCGGCACCTTCGTGGTGCGCTCGGGCGTGCTCACCTCGGTCCATGCGTTCGCCACCGATCCCGCGCGCGGCAGCTTCGTGCTCGTATTCCTGGGCATTGTCGTCGGCGGTGCCTTGCTGCTGTTCGCCTCGCGCGCCCATCGCATCGGCCTGGGCGGGACCTTCGATCCGATTTCGCGCGAGTCGATGCTGCTGCTGAACAACGTGATGCTGGCGGTGGCCGCAGGCTCGGTGCTGCTCGGCACACTCTATCCGCTGGTGCTGGATGCGCTCGGGGCGGGCAAAATTTCGGTGGGACGGCCCTATTTCGAGGCGGTTTTCATCCCGCTGATGGCGCCCGCAATGTTCCTGATAGGCGTCGGCCCGATGGCGCACTGGAAAAAAGCCAGCCTGCCCGATCTTGCGACGCGCCTGCGCTGGGCATTCGCAGTCGGCCTCGTGACTGCGCTGCTGGTGCCGTTTGCGATGGGACACTGGAGCACGCCGGTCAGTTTGGGCATATTGCTGGCCGCCTGGATCGTGACGAGCAGCGTAGCCGGCCTGATCGAACGCCTGCGACTATCCCCGCATTCGATGGGCACGCTCGCGCGGTTCAGGTCCAACTCGCGCAGTTACTACGGCATGCTGCTGGCGCATATCGGCGTTGCCGTGTTCATCGCCGGCGCCACCCTGGTCAGGGGCTACGAGACCGACAAGGACGTGCGCATGAGCATCGGCGACAGCGTCGAAGTCGGCGGCTACAGCTTCCGGCTCGACCGCATCTCCGAAGTGCTGGGCCCCAACTATAGTGCCGCGCGCGGCGACATCAGCGTCACCCGGAACGGGCGCGCCGTGACGACGATGTATCCGGAAAAGCGCAGCTACGGCGAACAGAAGAACCCGATGACCGAAGCGGCGATAGATTGGGGCTTCGTCCGCAATCTCTACGTGTCATTTGGTGAACGGCTCGACCAGACCACCTGGGCCGTGCGCATTTACCATAAGCCGTTCGTCGAATTGATCTGGGTGGGCTGGCTGCTGATGGCGCTGGGAGGTCTGCTCGCCGTCGTCGACCGCAGGTACCGCATCGCTGTGAAAAAGCCGCAGCGCGCGCCTGCGTCCGCACCACTCCTGCTCGACGCAGGCGCCGCGGGGACACGGTGAAAACGCCAGCCGCACTTCGCATGAGGTTGGCATGGGCCCGTGTGAGCCTGCGCATGCTGCTTGCTGCGGCAATGATTGCGCTGGTCCCGCTCGCTGCGTCGGCCAGGACGGCCGCGCCGCTCGCGGCCGATCCGGTGCTGGAACAACGCCTGATGAATCTGGCTGCGGGACTGCGTTGCCTCGTATGCCAGAACCAGAGCCTGGCCGAGTCGAACGCGGAACTGGCGGTGGATCTGAGAAACGAAATGCGCGAGCAGATGCGGCGGGGCGCGAGCGACCAGGACGTGATCGATTATCTGGTCGCGCGCTATGGCGATTTCGTGCTCTACCGGCCGCCGCTGAAAGCCAGCACGCTGCTGTTGTGGTTCGGGCCTGCGCTCCTACTCCTCTTGGGAATCGGTTTGCTGATACGCACGCTCGCGCGCCGCCGCATGCAAGCCGTACCGGCGCCGCTGAGCGCAGCCGCGCGGGCCCGCGCGCAGAAATTGCTCGGTACGGACGGCGCGGAGGAACCGTCGTGACATTATTCTGGATCATCGCCGCAGCGCTGGCGTTCAGCGCGTCGCTGTTCATTGCATTGCCTCTCCTGAAGAGTCATGCAAAGCCGGACTATGGCGCGGCGGGCAACGCACTCAAGCTTTCGGTCTATCGCGATCAGCTGGCCGAGCTGGGCGAGGACATGCGCGCCGGCAGGCTGGGCGACGATCAATACGCACAGGCGCGCGGCGAACTCGAAAACCGGCTGCTCGAAGAGGTGCCCGACGCCGGCGCGTCCGTACCGGCGCCGGCGCAGCGGCGTCATCGCGCGGCGGCCGTCGCGGCGGTTATTGTGGTGCCGCTACTTGCGGTCTTCCTGTACCTTGCGCTGGGCAACCCGGCCGCGCTCGGTCCGCGGCAGTCCGACGGTGCGCATGGCCTTGGCCAGCAGCAGATGGACGCGATGATCGCGCGCCTCTCCGCGCGCCTGGAAAAGAATCCGCAAGACGCCGAGGGCTGGGTCCTGCTGGCACGCGCGCAAGCCGTTCTGGGCCGATTCGATGAGGCGAGTGCAGCCTACGCCAAGTCGGTGGCGCTACTCCCCGATAATGCGCAACTGCTCGCCGATTACGCCGACGCGCTCGCGATGGCCCGGGGCCGACGCTTGGAGGGCGAGCCGGAAATGCTGGTCGAGCGCGCGCTGCGCGCCGATCCGAACAACGCGAAAGCGCTGGCGCTGGCCGGGACCATCGCGTTCGACAAGAAGGATTTCGGCTTGGCCGTGAAAGACTGGGTGCGGCTGCGGGACTTGATCCCCTCAGGCTCAGAATTCGCGAAATCGATCCAGCGAAGCATCGACGAGGCCAAGAGCCTATCGCTTGCGCGCGGTGACACACGCCGGGCCGTCGTTGCACCGGCTAGTTCCCGAGCTGCTGCGCGCAAATGATTCTTGTCGGCGTAGCGATGATGGCATGAGCTTACCGTGACAAACGGCCATAGGCGCTATGCGATTGGGCTTGCACCGGCAATGGCGGACGCCCTCTATCGTCTGACCAATCCGACAAATTCTTTCAACGGGAGAACGACATGAGTAAGTCCGCAACAATGAAATCAGGCGCTTCGGTGAGGAAAGCGGCAAGGCCTTCAGCGGTCAAATCGCGATTTGGCCGGAAGACGAAAATCATCCTGGGCGCCGGCGCGGTCGTTCTGGTGATTGGTGGCCTGGTCGTCGCCGCCAGGCCGGGGCCGGTTGCGAAAACGCCGACTGCGGTCGAGCTGGTGAAATCTGGTCCTGGCAATTCCGCAGGCCCGTTGACCGCGGCGCAAACGAAATTCAGCTTTGGCCCGATCTCGATGGCGCGCGGAAAAGTGATGCACAGCTACCCGATCACAAATGTAGGTACCGAGCCGATACTCATCCGCAAGATATACACCTCATGCATGTGCACCACTGCTGCGCTGGTGAAGAACGGAAAAACGTCCGAAGCGTATGGGATGCCCGGCCATACGCCCATACCCACCATAAACGTGCCGATCAATCCGAAGGAACAGGCCTTTGTTCAAGTGGTGTTTGATCCAGCCGCTCACGGGCCCGCAGGAGTCGGCCCGATAGAAAGAGTCGTGACCATAGAAAACAGTGCGGGACAACCCTTGGAACTCGAGTTTTCAGCGCTCGTTTCCCCGTAATTCCCATGACCAAGAAGCTCTCTTTTCTAGTCGCCGGCACGCTGCTGCTGTTCGGGCTGGTGTTTCTGTTCCGGCTCGAGAACATCGGCACCACCGCGCTGTGGAATCTGAGCGACGGCGGAACATGGCTGCTGCCGCTCATCGGCGTGGCAGCGCTCATCGACAGCATCAATCCGTGCGCGTTTTCGATTCTCCTGCTGACCATCGCGTTCCTGCTGAGCATCGGCAAGCTTAGGTCGGGTGTCTTGGCCATAGGAAGTGCCTACATCCTGGGTATTTTCGTCGTCTATCTGGTGATCGGCCTGGGCCTGCTGCAAACGCTGCATCTTTTCGATACGCCGCACTTCATGGCCAAGGTCGGAGCCTCGCTTCTCGTTGTGCTCGGATTGATCAACATAACCAAGGAGTTTTATCCCACCTTCCCCTTGAAACTCGCCATTCCCCAGGCTGCGCACCAGAAAATCGCGGTGCTGATGGAAAAAGCGTCCGTGCCCACTGCGGTGGTGCTCGGCGGGCTCGTTGGTTTGTGTGAGTTTCCCTGCACCGGCGGACCGTATCTGATGGTGCTCGGTCTGCTGCACGATCACGCAACCTATTACACCGGGGCTGCGTACCTGGTCATGTACAACCTCCTCTTTATCCTGCCGCTGGTTCTGATCCTGCTTATTGCGAGCGATCGCACTTTGCTCAGTAAGGTGCAGGCGTGGCAGCAAGGCGAGAGAAAGGTGATGCGCTGGGGCGGCGGCTTGGCCATGGTCGCACTCGGTATGGTCATCTTCGCGATTTAGCCCCCGTGAGCGCAATCCTTGCAGCCACAGCCTCGATTCTCGCCATTGCCGGCGTGGCGTGGGCGGCAAAGCGGTTGCTGCGCGTCCCGCTTTGCCCCATCTGCCTTGGTGTCGGGGGCACTTGGCTGTGGATGGTGGTCGCGCGCGAACTCGGTTACACCGTCGATACCACCGTGCTCGCGATACTTCTTGGCGGATCGGTGGCCGGAATCGCATACCAGGTTGAGAAGCGCCTGCCGCAGGGGCGTTCGGCGCTGCTGTGGAAGACGCTTTTCATCCCGACGGGCTTTGTGGCCGCCTACGCGCTTGCCGCGCCGCATTGGGTCTTGTTGGGAACAATGAGTGTAGCGCTTGTTCTTCTGACGATATTCTTCCTGATCGCGCCCGGTGCTCCGACAGTGGAAAACGCAAAGGTCGAGGAGCTGAAGAAGAAAATGCAGGAGTGTTGCTGACAGCGGAAATTGAGGCTGATGCATGAGGCTGGGAGCGAAAGCCAGAGCGCCGCAAGACGTTCGATGAAAGGAATGAAATGACTGAAGACATCGTTGTGGGTGACGCGCCTGCGCCGGGGCGCCGTGCGCGCCTGGCAAGGTACATACCGCTCATACCGCTCATCGTTTTTGTTGTGTTGGCGGTATTCCTTGGCATCGGCCTCACCATGGACCCAAGGTACATACCATCGCCTCTGATCGGCAAGCCCGTGCCCGAATTCAGTCTGCCGCCGGTTAAGGGGCGCACGCTGGGACTTTCGAGCGCCGACCTCCATGGCCAGGTGTCGCTCGTCAACGTGTTCGCCTCGTGGTGCGTCGCTTGTCGCGAGGAGCACCCGGTGCTGCTGGGCCTCAGCCAAAAGCACATCGTGCCGATCTACGGCTTGAACTACAAGGACAAGCCCGATGATGCGCAGGCCTGGTTAGATCGGCTGGGCGATCCCTATACGCGCACCGGGGCCGACATTTCCGGCCGGGTGGCGATCGATTGGGGAGTCTACGGCGTGCCCGAGACCTTTGTAATCGACCGCGACGGGCGGATCGCGTATAAGCAGATCGGACCGATAACGCCGGCGGTGTTGCGCGACACGATCCTGCCGCTAGTCGCCAAGCTACAGAAATGACGTTCGTGAATTCCATTGCGGAATGGGACGCCAGGCCTTTGAAGTCGCGAAATCCGGGGTGCGCCGGGTCGTCGCATGCCCATGGCTGAACTGACCGCAATCGCGCTCATGACGGCGTTCGGCGCGGGAATCATATCGTTCCTGTCCCCGTGCGTGCTGCCTCTGGTGCCGGGCTATATCTCCTATGTGGCCGGCGATGCCCTCGTCCACGGCCATCACGCGAACGAGCGCCCGCAGCGTCTCGCGACATTCGGCTTGAGCCTGTGCTTCGTGGCCGGGTTCTCGACGGTGTTCATCGCGCTCGGTGCGGGCGCGACCGCGCTCGGCCAACTGCTGCTGCGCTACGAGTACGAGACCAACATCGTCGGCGGCATTATCGTGATCATGTTCGGGCTGTTCATGATCGGAATGTTGAAGCTGCCCTGGTTGCAACGCGACCTGCGCTTCCACGGCAACATCAAAGGGGCCCGCCCGCTGGGGGCGTATTTCATCGGACTGGCATTTGCCTTCGGCTGGAGCCCATGCATTGGACCGGTGCTGGGCGTGATCCTTACGGTTAGTGCGGCTGCGGCCACGGTATCCAGCGGAATTGTTCTGCTCGGCGCTTATTCGCTCGGGCTGGGCATTCCCTTCCTGGCTACCGCGCTATTCACCGACGCACTGCTGAAACGGCTGAAGTCGATGCGGCGCGCCGGGCGATGGCTGCAGATCGGCGCGGGCGTCGCGATGATTGTCATGGGCATCGCCATGATCACCGGATGGCTCACGGCGTTCGCTTTTTGGTTGCTCAACACGTTTCCCGTGTTCGCTACCATTGGATAAACGGGAGGCTCGCAGGCATGGTCGCAGCGATTAGCGCCAATGCCAGGCTCGCGACAATCGCCACCCGATCGATGCCGCGGAACGCTGCCTGCCGCCGCGGGGCATGCCTGGGAGAGCGTTTTGTAGTACAGCGTAACAGCCCGGACTGGCGCTACCTCAGCCTACAACAGGACAACATGGCGCATACATTGGCGTGATTGAATAGGAACTGACGCGACTGGATGACCCGATGCCGGGCAAAAAGTCTCGCAGAGTTCGAACATTCACTCACTGGAGAACAGATCATGAAACGAGCAACGAAAATCGTAATCGCCGCCGGTGCGGCATTGTCCCTCGGGTTGGCAGCCGCGACAGTCAGTGCGCAATCCTATGGACCAGGCTGGGGTGGGCACATGGGCGGCTACGCCATGGGCGGGGGAATGATGGGCGGATACGGCGCCGGGCCCGGCTACAACATGGGGCCTGGGATGATGGGCGGCTATGGACCGGGCTACGGCATGGGGCCGCAGGCCATGTTCAACGCTTACTCCGGCAATGCAGATGAGGGCCTTGCCGCGCTGAAGTCGGAACTGGGAATCACGGCCAAGCAGGATGCCGCGTGGCAGGCATTCACGAAGAATGCAAAGCGACAGGATGAAAACCGGCAGGCGTGGTTCGCCAAGATGCAGCAAGCGCGCAGCGCAGGCTCGGCGCCGGAACTTCTCGCGCAGCAAACCGAGTTCATGAAGCAGCGCCAGGCCGAAATGGAAGCCAACGTCGCTGCGCTGAAGAATCTGTACGCAACGCTCACGCCGGAACAGAAAACAATCGCGGATCAGCGCTTCGGCGGATTCGGGCCGGAATGGGCTCAGGGCAGCCGCGGGGGTCCGAGAGGCTACGCTCGCTAATGGGAAAACGCGCGGGGCGGCATCGCCGCTCTGCATGGACTTCGGACCCGCGTGCACAATCGCGCGACGTTCGTTGGTTTCGGGAGATAGAGATGATGTGGGGATATGACGGATTTGGATTCGGATTTGGAGGTGGCGCAATGGGTATCGGTATGCTGTTGTTCTGGGGATTGATCATCACCGCCATCGCGGTGCTGGCGCGCGGATTTGGCGCAGAGTCCGTCGAAAAATCCGGCGGGAACGAACCTTGGGCGCGCGACAAAGCACCGCTCGAAATTCTCGGCGAGCGCTACGCCAGAGGCGAGATTGACAAGAGTGCGTTCGAGAATCAGCGCCGCGATCTCGCACGGTCTGGCGCCGTGCCCATGGATCAGCCGCGGAACGAGGTCCTGAAAGCGGGTGGAGTGGAGGCATCATGACCGCGAACATAGGCAAAGCGATGCTCGCCGGAATCGGCGCGACGCTGGCGCTGCTGGGGCTGTATTTCGGCGTGCTTACGCTGGTCTCTGGATGGGATTTCACGCTCGAGCAGTTTCTCACCTATCGCTACTTCGTCGTTGCGCTGGCCGCCGGTTTCGGCATCCAGGTCGGGTTGTTCGTGCATTTGAAAGCGCTGGTGCAGGGCGCGCGCAATCAGGGGGTCGTGCTTGCCACCTCGGGTACGACCTCGACGGCGGCAATGGTGTCGTGCTGCATGCATTATCTGGCCAACATCGCACCGATCATCGGAGCGGCGGGGCTGGTCACCTTTGCCACACAGTACCAGGTCCAGTTCTTCTGGGTCGGGCTGGCGTTCAACGCCGCCGGCATTATCTATATTTCTTCCAAAGTGTTTCAAGCAACCAAGGAGCATGCAAAATGTCTAGCCGTATCCTGAAGTCGTTCTTCTCGTTTCCCTTGTTGGTTCTTTTTGCCGCCGCGCTGTATGCGTCGGGTGCCGCGGCCACCGAACTGGCGCAGCAGAGCAGCCAGGCGGGCAGTGTCAGCATTAGCGTCAAGCCCACCGATGTCTCGGCTGGTGCGGCCGCGTGGCTGTTCCAGGTCGCGTTGAACACCCACAGCGGTGCTCTCGAGGATGATCTCGCGCACAGCGCGGTCCTGGTGGACGCGGCCGGCACGCAGCACGCTGCGTTGGGCTGGGATGGCGATCCGGCCGGAGGCCACCATCGCAGAGGCGTATTGCGTTTCAAGCCGATCTCGCCGCGACCCGCGGCGATTGAACTGCGCATCCTGCGACCCGGGGAGACGACGCCGCGAATATTCCGCTGGAAATTGAATTGATCGCCGTCTATCGGTCCGTTGGCGCGTTTGCAATAGCTCAGCCCGCGTTCTCGGGGGGGCGTTTCGGGCGGGCAACGAGGCTCAAGCCTCCGCAGGTTCCTCGGTCCACGGGCTGCACAACTGCCGGCCGCGGAGCCGGCGGTTAGTGCGACATCCCGTCCCGGAGCAACCCGGGATCTGGTGGCATACCCCTTAGGGGTACTGGACATATACCCAATGAGGGTATATGGTGTCGACAGGCGGTTCGAGCTGTGCAGCAGTGGGGCATCGCACTTCCTGATTTGATAGCAGGCTTTTACCCGCTGCCGAATCGTAGTGAAATTGAATACCGCCCCGCAGGTTCCAGGCACAACCGCAAGATTGTTGCGGCGAGCCATCGTAAACCTGTGTTGAAGAAAGGAGAATTTCGAATGAAGCCTAACACGAAGCTCGTTCAAATCAGTGCAACGATTGCGCTCGCAACGGCCCTGACCACCAGCGCTTTTGGCCAGATGGGTGGCGGCGGAATGATGGGTGGTTTCGGCTCCGGCGGTGGGATGATGGGCGGAGTCGGCGCGCCCGGTGGCAACGGAGCGGGCACGATGGGCGGATATGCAGCGGGTTCGCGAAACGGCAATGGCTATCGACCGGGTACGAATGACGTCCGGCGCGATGCTCCGGTCGCGCCGGAAGCAAATAGGACAGGAACCTTTCGGGACCACGATCTCGGTCCGCTCGATCAACTGGACCTGAGCAGGCAACAGCTTGGTGCAATCGACATTATTAATGAAGATTTGAGGGACCGCCAATCGAACCTAAGCCGCAGGCTCGCGGCGGAGCACGAGAAGCTGCGCGAGCTCTACGACGCTCCGGAGCGCGACCGGACGAAAATCGACCGGCAATTCCGCCGCATCGACCAACTTCGGCGCGAAATGTTCGAGTCTTCGGTCGACGCGCATGATCGAATCGAAGCGCAACTAAGCGAGTCGCAACGGCAACGCCTGCAGCGCATCGCGCCGCACTGGGACGCCGGCGGATGACAGCAATGCGCCGCACCGGGTGGCGCAGTGCTCACGGAAGCGTGCTTCGTCGAGCAACACGAGCGTAAATTTCCGAATCTACATGTGACACTGGCGAACAGCGACCTTGTCCTAGTAGGATCGACGGGGGCATCGGCCGCTGGCAATGACCGTTCCACCATCGGGCCAACGACGACAGATTTCGAAATGTTGCAATATTGCGGCCGCCAAACCCGAGTAAACTAGTTGGGTATAAGCGGCGAACTACGATAAAGGCGAAAAACATGGGTACCGCACTGATAGTAATCATAGGTATTTTGGTGGTGATCGCGCTGGCGGCTTTTTATGTGATCGCTATTTTTAATAATTTGGTCACGCTGAAGAATCGATACAAGAATGCTTTCGCGCAGATCGAAGTACAGTTAAAGCGGCGTTACGACCTGATTCCAAACCTGGTCGAGACTGCGAAGGGTTACCTCAAGCACGAACGCGGAACCCTGGAATCGGTTATCGCGGCGCGCAACGAGGCATCCACCATGTTGGCCAAAGCGGCGGAGACGCCGGGCGGGGCCGAGGCGATGAAGGGTCTGATGGGCGCCGAAGGCAAACTGTCCGGCGCCATGATGAATATGAACATGGTGATGGAGGCCTATCCGGATCTCAAGGCCAGCCAGAACATGATGCAGTTGAGCGAGGAACTGACGAGCACGGAAAACAAAGTTGCCTTCGCCCGGCAGGCATTTAACGACCAGGTGATGGCCTATAACACCTACAAACAGTCGTTCCCACCCGCTTTCTTCGCTGCAATGTTTGGCCACGCGCAGGACGCGGTGCTATTGGAATTTGAAGACAGTGCGGCCATAAAGGTCGCGCCAAAGGTCTCATTTTGATCGGGTCTCGTACTGATCGCAATTGTTCGCCTCGGCGTTGAAACGATGAACTTCTTTGAATCGCAAGACCGTGTGCGCAAGCACACGACCCTGCTTGTCGTTTTGTTCGTTCTTGCCGTGATCGCCTTGATCATCATGACCAACGTACTGGTCATGGTCGTGTTTGGCTTTATCAACAGCGCGCAGTTGCACGATAGCGGGACATTAGTCCGGCAAATGGATTGGAAAACATTCGCCGCTGTAAGCGCCGGTGTCGGTGTTGTGGTATTCGCCGGCAGTCTCTACAAGATCATCGCTTTGTCCGCCGGTGGCAAGGTTGTTGCGGAATCGCTGGGCGGGCAATTGATTCCGCAAAATGCGCACGACCCGAATCAGCGCAAGCTGTTAAACGTGGTGGAAGAAATGGCCATTGCCTCAGGTACGCCGGCGCCGCCGGTTTATCTGCTTGCGAACGAACCGGGCATCAACGCCTTTGCGGCGGGGTTTTCGCCGCGCGATGCGGTCATCGGCGTTACCCAAGGGACTATTGAACATTTGAGCCGCGAGCAGTTGCAAGGCGTCATTGCGCATGAATTCAGCCACATTTTCAATGGTGACATGCGGCTCAACATTCGCTTGATGGGCGCGCTCAACGGCATCCTGATTCTCGGGATTCTTGGCTACTATCTGCTGTATTCGGCGTCATTTTCCGGTCGGCGGCGCGGCAATGACAAAAGTGGTGCCGCAATATTGGGGCTCGCCGTCGGGCTGATGGCGATCGGTTTCGCGGGCTCGTTCTTCGGCGCCCTGATAAAAGCCGCGGTGAGCCGGCAGCGGGAATATCTGGCAGATGCCTCCGCGGTTCAGTTTACGCGCAACCCGAACGGAATTGCGGGCGCGCTGAAGCGAATCGGAGGGCTAGAGTCCGGTTCGATAGTGGAGAATCCCGCCGCGCCCGAAGTCGCCCATGCTTTTTTCGCCCAGGGGATTGCGGGTTTCATGCAAATGTTGTCCGCCACGCACCCGCCGCTGGCAAAGCGCATCCTGCGCATTGATCCTAGCTGGGACGGCAAGTTCGAGTCCTCCGACCGGTCCGACGCGGCGCAGGATGGGGACCGGGCCACCGAAGCAAAGACCACGACGCGCAAAGCAGATGCCGACAGGATGGGTGCGGTCGCCGCCGGCGCAGCAATGGCAGGTGTCATGACGGCGATGGATCAAATCGGCAACCCGACACAGGAAGCCGTCGAATACGCCCGCTCGCTGCTGTCCGAGTTGCCCTCGGTCATCAAGGAGGCCGCGCGCGAAGCCCACGGCGCTCGGGCAATCATCTATTCCATGGTGCTTGACAAGGTGCAGGAGGTTCGCGCGAGACAATTGAAGCAACTACAGGATTTTGCCGATCCGGATGTCTACGCATTGACGCTCAAGTTGATGCCGCAGATGGATGATCTGGATAGCAAGTTCCGTCTGCCGATAATCGATATCGCGATTCCGGCGCTAAAGCATTTGTCGCTCAACCAGTACAAATCGTTCAAGGGTAATCTGATCGCGTTGATCGAAATGGACTCCAGGGTTGACCTCTTGGAGTGGTCGTTGCAGAAGATTCTATTCAACCATCTCGACGGGCAGTTTTTCAAACTGGCGACGGTGAAAGCGAGCTACTCCGAGCCGGGACGCATCGAGAAAGAAATTGAAATCGTACTCTCGATGATGGCTTATGCCGGCGCTCAGGATCAGAGCGCTGCGGAAGCCGCGTTCGGAGCGGCGGTTGAGGCGCTGGGGTCGGGCGGTCTTGCATTGCTGGCGAAAGATAAAATCTCGATATCGGATCTGGATCTGGCTTTGGGAAAATTGGAAAAATTGAAACCTTTGGCGAAATCCAAATTGCTCAAGGCCTGTGTCGCCAGCGTTTGGCGCGATCAGAAAGTAACAGAGGCTGAGTTAGAGCTACTCCGCGCCTTTGCGGGTGTTCTGGATTGCCCTATGCCCCCGGCGATGGCGTAATCGCCGGAGGGGATCAGGTCGATTGAAGCGAACGACATGATCATGATTCGGATTATGGTTAGGCGCAAAAGCGCCGGAGAATCAAGATGCTCGATGGCGTGATGCTTCTTTGGTTCCTGCTTACCGCACTGTCGCTGCTGTTTGTGGTGGTTGACATTCGCGCCACACCGGCGTCCCCGGTGCTCAAGTGGGGGTTCATATTGCTCACCGCGTACCTGGGGCCGCTGGGCGCATTTCTGTATGTAATGGGTTGTCGCGAACCGCTGCCCGGGCTGCACGAGCGCTATGTCGCGACGCGCTGGAGACAGGTTCTGGGTTCGACCATGCACTGTGTGGCCGGCGATGGCGTGGGCATCCTGGCGGGCGCGGTCATCGCCAGCTTGTTTCATTTAGCCAAAGTAACCGATATTGCACTGGAGTACGCCCTGGGCTTCGGCTTCGGATGGGCAATCTTCCAGGCGCTGTTCATGCGCGGCATGGCCGGGGGTTCATATCTGCGTGCGCTCTCGCGCGCCTTCTTCCCGGAATTGCTGTCCATGAACTGCCTCATGGCCGGTATGGTGCCTGTGGCGACTTTGGCAATGAAAAGTGTTCCGGCGAGCCGCGATCCGTCCGGGCCGGCATTCTGGTTCGTGATGTCCATGGCCCTTCTTGTCGGCTTCATCACCGCGTATCCGATGAATTGGTGGCTGGTATCCCGGCACATGAAGCACGGCATGATAACGGTGCGGCCGCCGGGCGAGCCGGTAAATGGCGGAGCGCACAAAGACATGCATGACACTCACGCGCCCGGTGAACACAATGGCAGCGAGCGACAAAAGGGCATGCCTGCAATGGACGGTGATGTGAAACCGGTATCGAACGGCACCCTCGCCGGGATGACAATTCTGTCCTGTGTGGTATTCGGGCTGGGGCTATCCATTGCCATTATGTTTGGCGGGTTTTAGCGTGTTAACGCCAAGCATCAGTGCGAACTGCGCGATTGATGCGAACCAAATGTGTGCCGGTTCAAGCGCTGTCTGCAGAGCTTTGGCGTGCTAACCCGGGGCCGCGAAGCTGAATTGTAACGCAGCGTAACGCGACGGACTGGCGCTACCGCCGCGTACCTGATAGCAACATGGAGCCTACATTCGCGTGTTGAAATAGGAACCGCTGCGGCTGGACGACCCGATGCCGGGCAACAGGCCTCGCAGAGCTCGAAAATTTACTTACCGGAGAATGGATCATGAAACGAGCAACGAAAATAGTAATCGCCCTGGGTACTGCTTTATCCCTAGGGTTGGGAGCCGCGGCGGTTAGCGCGCAACCTTTTGGCTACGGCATGGGCCCCGGAATGATGGGCGGCTACGGTCCGGGATACGGTGCGGGGTCTGGGTACGGCATGGGCCCCGGGATGATGTACGGCTACGGTTCGGGCTACGGTGCGGGGCCTGGCTATGGCATGGGCTACGGCATGGGGCCTTGGATGATGGGCGGCTACGGTCCAGGCTACGGCATGGGCCCGGGGATGATGTACGGCTACGGCGCTGGCTATGGCACGGGGCCGCAGGCCACGTACAACGCCACTCCGGGCAATGCGGATGAGGGTTTTGCGGCGCTGAAGTCGGAACTGGGAATCACGGTCAAACAGGATGGCGCATGGCAGGCGTTCGTCAAGAACGCCAAAAAACAGGACGAAAACCGGCAGGCGTGGTTCGCCAAGATGCAGCAAGCGCACAGCGCAGGCTCGGCGCCGGAACTGCTTTCCCAGCAAGCGGAGTTCATGAAGCAGCGCGAGGCCGAAATGGAAGCCAACGCTGCCGCGCTAAAGAACCTTTATGCGACGCTCACACCGGAACAGAAAGCGATCGCCGATCAGGTCTTCGGCGGATTCGGTCCAGGGTGGAACCGGGGCTACCGCGGGGGTCCGAGGGGTTACGCTCGTTAATGCAAAAAAGGGCGGGGCGGCACTGCTGCTCCGCATTTCCCCTTTGACAAGAGAACTCGGGACTTACGTGCGCCATCGCAGGCTGTTCCTCGGTTTGAGGAGATAGCAATAATGTGGGGATATGACGGATTTGGATACGGCGGTATTGGCATGGGAATCGGCATGCTGTTGTTCTGGGGATTGATCATCGTCGCCATCGTGGTGCTGGTGCGCGGATTCGGCGGAAGGTCCGGCGGAAGCGAGCCGAGGCTGCGCGAGAAGACGCCGCTGGACATTCTCGGCGAGCGTTATGCCAGGGGTGAGATCGACAAAGCGGAATTCGAGGAAAAGCGGCGTGACCTCTCAGCGCATTAGGCGCATGACCGTGGATGCGCAACGCAGGAATTTTCTGAAGACCGCTGGCGCAGCCGCGATGGCAGGTGCGCTGCCCGCTGCAAGCTGGTCGCGTACTGCCGCGGCGACGGCGAGGGAAGATTTCACGCCGGACGTCGAGATCGAACTCGTTGCTCAGCCGGATAAACTGCAACTGCTGCCAGGCAGCCCCACGGCGGTGTGGCGCTATGTCGGACGCGTGGTGAAGGGTCCGGCAGACGCGCTGCGGACGATTCCAGGCAGCTACGCGGGCCCAATCTTTCGATTCAGGACGGGACAGAAGGTCCGCATCCGGTTTAAGAACCAGATACCGCAGCCGAGCATCGTGCATTGGCACGGATTGATCGTTCCTGAACACATGGACGGCCATCCACGCCACGCGGTATCGCCGGGCGGCGAGTATCTATATGAATTTGCAGTCCGCAATCGCGCCGGCACCTACTGGTTCCATCCGCATCCGCATGGACTGACCGGAACCCAGGTCTACGGCGGCTTGGCGGGTCTGCTCCTGGTGAGCGACGACGAAGAACGCGCGGCGCGGCTCCCGGAGGGCGAGCGCGACATATCCATCGTGCTCGCCGACCGCACTTTCGATGCCGCAAACCAACTGGTGTACGAGGGCGCAATGGGCGGCGGAATGATGGGCGGAATGACGGGTTTTTTCGGCGAGCGCATTCTCGCCAATGGCCGTCCGTCACTTGCGTTTCCGGAAGCTGCCGGTGCCTACCGGCTGCGGCTGCTCAATGGCTCGAACTCGCGTATCTACCGCATTGCGCGATCTGACCGTAAGCCCCTGGTGGCGATCGGCTCGGACGGTGGCTTGCTCGCGGCGCCTGAGACGAGACCGTTTCTGGTGCTCGGTCCGGCGGAGAGGGCCGAACTCTGGATCGATTTTCACGACGAGTCGGCCGGCAGCACAATTGCATTGATCGCGGAGCCGCTGGACTTCGGCGGCCCCGGAATGGGAATGATGGGTGGCATGATGGGGCGCGTGAGAGGCGGCGGCCCGCAGCCCTCTGCACCCCACCCGTTCGCGTTGTTCACGGTCGCCCGAAGTGCCGTCCGCCAAGTTCTCCCGGCCCGGCTGGCCGAGCTCGCGCCGGTCGTCGCGCCACGGGGATCGCAGCGGCGAGAATTCGCGATCACCCTCGGCCAGATGCGCTGGGGCATCAACGGCCGGACGTTCGAAATGAACGAAGTCGCGCCCTATGAACGGATCCCATTCGGTGTCACCGAGGTGTGGGAATTCAGCAACCGCACGTCCATGATGGCCATGCCGCATCCGATGCATGTCCACGCGACGCAATTCCGTGTGATCGAGCGGATCGGCACGCCTCTCGGTCTCGATGGACTGCGTGCTGGTTTCCTCGACGGCGGTCTGAAAGACACGGTGCTAGTGCTGCCCGGCGAGCGCGTGCGGGTGCTGCTGACTTTCAACAGCTTCCGCGGGCTGTTTCTCTATCACTGCCACAACCTCGTGCATGAGGACATGGGGATGATGCGCAACTTCCTTGTGGCGTGAAGGCGATCGCGGTGACAAGCCAGGATCCTTTTCGGTCATAGACCGTTCGTCACGCGGGCCGTGCCGAACCGGCGTAGATGTAACTCAGCGGCCGCGGCCCTTTCGCGTATTCGACTGTCAAATTCGCGATATGGAAACCCGCTGTACCGATCAGTTCGTCCATTTTCCGGTCCAGATTGCAGCCTCCGGCGATCCTATTCCACACCGGGTTGCAACGATGCTGCCAGCGCTGTACCGACGGGTCCGGGGCGAAACCATGCTCGGCGAAGAGCAGCCGGCCTGTAGGCCTGAGCACGCGCCGCATCTCCCGCAGCGCCGCAAGTGGATCGGCGATCGTGCACAATGTGAACGTTGTGAGGACGGTATCGAGGCAATGGTCTTCGATCGGCATCGCCTCCGCCGAGTGCGCGAAGAACTCCACCGGAAACGGCATCGGCTGAGCCCTTTTGCGCGCCATGCGCAATAGATTCTCCGATGGATCTATGGCGTACAGTCGTTGTACTTGCGGCCCGTAGAACGGCAAATTCAGACCCGAGCCGATTCCCACTTCGAGGACGACGCCACGGGCCTCCGGCACAACCACCGACCGGTAGCGCGTCACCTCCTTGTTGCGCATGACGATATCCAACACGCTTGGCAGGATCCAGCTATCGTAAAGATTCATCTGTGCTCGCCTTTCCTGATCGGAACGACATCCGGTTTAGCAACGATCCGTAGTATCACGTCCGATTCCCACTCGCTGGTACGGTCATGCGAGAATCCGAGCCGCCCCTGCCCGCCGCAAACATGCCTTTTGGGATGACGTCAGTTGTGCGGAAGTGGAGCATCGTCATCATTGACTGCCTGATTTGCGGTTCGTTGCTCACCGTTCTGAACGCGATAGGGCGAACCGGCGCGAGAGCGCAAGCGCCGTCGGACCTGGCGGCGATGCGAAGATTTACGGCAGCCGGAAGCGGAACACCTGCCGCTATCTCGCCTTTAAGAATCACCAGCGCCGCCGCCAGACGGTCGAATTCCGGCCAGATTTCGATCTGCAGGCCGGCGAGACGCGGGTTTCCCTTTGGCACGTCGCGCGCAGCTCGAGCGGCGGCAGGCGCCGGAGCAAGTATGAGCGCCAGGATCAAAAGCAAGATGCGCGACCCGAGGAACGCTCGCGCGCCACGGGCGCGGATTGCATTTCCGCCGACCGCATTCGTCATTGTCGTTTCTCCTTCATTCGCGGACATCGATTTACCGTCCGAACGGCTAGGGATTATACCCCATGGAGGTATTTGACAAATACCCATTGTGGGTATATTGTGCGAATATTGCAACCCCGGTTTTGACACGATAACTATGGAATCGTCATTAGCGCTTCGCCTGGACTTGCCGCTTGAGGACATGGCCTGCGGTGCCGCGAATGAACGCGATGTGCAGCTCACATCGATCCGCGATTTTCACTCCGAGACCGGTAAGGGCATACGGGCGACGCTCAACGTTCCGGCGCTCGACGCGGCGCAGTACGTCGCGTTGCGGGAGCCCGCCTTTTTGAGGGAAACCGGCGTCGAGGTGGACACAACAAGGATTACGCCGTTAGTCGGGGCAAGACGGTCGTAGCCGTTGCAGCCGCCGGACGCGTTTTGGGCTATATCGCCATTGCCGATAAGCTGGGCGCAAGCTCCAGGGAAGCGGTCGGGATGCTTCGGCGCATGGGAATAGATGTCGTGATGCTGACCGGCGACAATGCCGCGACGGCGAAGGCGATTGCCGATGCCGCCGGCGTAGCAAAATACACGGCACAGGTGCTACCGGACGACAAGGCGGCTGCGGTGGCCGAATTCAAGTCTGCGGGACAAGTAGTCGGAATGGTAGTCGGAATGGTCGGCGACGGCGTGAACGACGCGCACGTGCTCGCCGCGGCCGGGATGCTGAATCCGGTGATTGCCGGGGCAGCAATGGCATTGTCTTCACTATCGGTAGTCAGCAACTCATTGCTACTGCGGCGATGGGGGCGGCGGTAGGGGTATTATTTCCTGTTCGATCCTGAAAACGAAAGGAGGCTTCAATGGAAACGGTGACTTTAGGAATTTCCGGAATGACTTGTGGCGGCTGTGTGCGTAGCGTCGGCAACGTACTGAATGCTCTGGACGGGGTCGCGAAGGCCGACGTCTCCTTGGACAAACGGTGCGCAATAGTGGAATACGACGCCGCGAAGCTGAACATGAATCAACTTAAACGCGCAGTTGAAGAGGCGGGATATGAAATCGCGGTCTGACGTGAAGAAGTGCGAGCATTACACGCACCATTCGGTCGTGCAGCCCGACAAGCCGAATCTGCTCAAGCGCCTGAACAGAATCGAGGGCCAGGCGCGAGGCGTCGCCAAGATGGTAGAGGAAGACCGCTATTGCGTCGACGTACTGACGCAGATCGCGGCGATACAGTCGGCGCTTGATGCGCTCGCCCTGCAGCTGCTCGAGAGCCATACGAACGGTTGTGTGCGCTCTGCGATCCGGTCCGGCGACGGCGAGGCGGCGGTGGATGAGCTCATGAACCTGGTCAAGCGTTTCGCCCGCTAATAGGGGCAGACCGCTCTAACGCGATTGGGCGACGCCTGCATGCGCCCTATTTCGAAAGAAGCTGTAACTGGAAAGCGAAAGGATATCCAAAGTTTCCCCGAAGTCAGGGTTCGCCCAAGGAATACGGACAGGGCCGTGTTATTGCACGGCTGGCTGTTTTATTCTTGTTTGGAGCGCCGATGGCGCAACCGCTGAAGCGCGTCGCGACTTGGCGCAGCTACACGAGCAACTGCCCAACCAGCAACGCCTGCCCATCGTGCACGTGAAGCTGGAGGGCCTGTCGGTGGCGGAAGCGGCGAAGCGCACCGGCATGTCGGAGTCGGCGGTCAAGGTCGGCGTGCACCGCGGACTGAAGGCGCTGGCGGCAATCATCAGGGGCGATGCATGAGAACCGACGATCTGGTGACCATGCTGGCGACCGGCGCCGGCACGGTGCAGCCGAAGCAGGCGGAGCGCCGTTATGCGAGCGCCGTCGTCTGGGGCTTGCTCGGTGCGGCGCTGCTGATGGTGCTGCTGCTGGGCCCGCGGCCTGATCTTGCGAGCGCGGTGCTGCTGCCGATGTTCTGGGTCAAGCTCGCCTTTCTCGCCTGCCTTGGCGTAGGCAGTTGGTTTGCCGCCCTGCGCCTGTCGCGCCCAGGGGTGCGGCTGGCCTGGGTGCCGGGCGCACTTGCCGCGCCGGTGCTTGCCATGTGGCTGCTCGCCGCGATCGCGCTGGTTCGGACCGACGCGGCGCAGCGTGCGGTATTGTTTTTCGGGGATACCTGGGACGTGTGTCCGTTCCTGATCGCCCTGTTGTCCGTGCCGGCGTTTGTCGCCGTGATGCGGGCGATGAAGGGCCTCGCGCCCACGCGCTTGCGCCTGGCCGGTGCGGCCGCGGGACTGCTTGCCGGAGCCGTCGGCGGGCTAGTGTATAGCTTACACTGCCCGGAAATGGGGGCGCCTTTTATCGGCTTCTGGTATCTGGTCGGCATGCTGATTCCAGCTTCCGTCGGCGCCGTGCTTGGGCCGGGGCTGCTGCGCTGGTAACGTACTTTTGTGACCTTCGAGATCGAGCAATAAGCGTACGCTTTTGTGTATCTCGCGCTCGGCTAGGTCCGCTTGACATCGACTAGCGCGTCCAAGTCGACCCAAGCGCGATGGCGCTATATGAAGTCGATAGCGACAATGACGACAGAAACGAGCAGGTTCTCTACGTGGAAGATCTGTGCCGCCATTTGAGCTGAGTCCGATTTCAAGCTCGACCTAGTGGGCCTTAACAATTGATTCGGGAGTAATTCGGCGCGATGAATCGAAATAGTTCCACTTCACGGGCTTGGGCTGATTGTTGTACTGACGGATGTAGCGCGTAAGCTTTCTCTTGAGATCTGGTACTGAGGTAAAGACGCCGCGGGCTATGAGGCCGCGTTCGATCTTAGCGAACCACAGTTTAACTTGGTTGAGCCAAGAGGAGTGCGTGGGCGGAAGTGCAAATGAACGCTCGGGTACTGGGCGAGGAATTCGTCAACATGCGTGGTCTTGTGTGCCGAAAGGTTGTCGGCGATCACGTGGAATTGCTCGTCTTTAGTTTGGTTCACCGCGATGTCAGTCACGAAAGCAACAAACTCCGCCGATGTGTGCCGTTGATCTGTCTTGCTTAACACCTCGCCAGTCTTGGCGTTAAACGCGGTGTACAGACAAAGCGTGCCGTAACGGAAGTACTCAAAACCATGGCGCTCGGCGCGCCCAGGCGACAGGGACAAGTGCTCACCTTGCAAAACGGTTGTGTTCGAGTACAAAGCGGGTTTCGCCCGATGGCAAAAGCAAATGCGCTCAGATCCTGAGCACGCGCCAATGTTGAATGGAGGATGTTGTAACAGGGCGCCAAACTACGAAAGAAATACAAACGCACTACATCTATGATATAATGCCAATTGCTGCGTTCAGCAAAAGCTGACGACAGCACTTGTGACTTCACTTCACGACAAGAAAGGAAACACCACGAAAACACAGACCGTCAACTCGAAGCTAGGCTTTGGGTTCTGGAACAAAACCTTCGCAGTAATCCTGCTCTACGGCGGGCTTAGCACTCTTGGAGTCGTGGAACTCGACCATGCCACGGGCATTTTCCCGTTCCTGAGCCTATTCGACAATCAGGGGCTGGGTGTCATAATATTGGCATTCGGTACCCTGGGCATGTATGTCGCGCGGGACAGAGTGCTAGAACCCGGGCAGTGGATTCCGGCGCGCCGGTTCGCCGTCGGTCTGGTCGGATCGCTCGCGGTTTTCTCCGCTGCTACAGAGGGTATGACTTTGGTTTTGGTCTGCCTGATGGTCATGATCATGCACATTGTGCTGCCCGCACTCATTGAAGATCAGCCGCGTGAGAATGGACCCAAGGGCGGCGCTTGAGGCGCTGCGCGGTCAAGAAGCGTGCTGCGTAGGTACTCGGCGAGCCAGAAGCCTCTCTGTGGCTGACTCAGGGTGGTGTATGACACTTCCGGCTGGTCCGGTCGGTATCTCGGCGAATTGGCGGGGTCGGCCGGCGGCTGCGAGGTCCAGATGCGCTTCCCGGAAGCATTGGAGATCGGCAACGCAATATCAGTGGTTCCAGCGGACCGATTTCAAACTGGTGAGTTTCCATCGCTGCAGCTTATCGACGGCCGGCTCCACGAAGTCGGGCGAGACGGCAAGCGGCGACCCGTCTCAGGCAAGGCGATCGGAGTTGCTTAGGCGGGAGGCGCCAGCCTAAATTACCGAGCCTGGCTTCTTGTGATAATCGCCGCCGTAGCGCGGCGACACGACAAACGATATACACACGCACTACAACATGGTATAATGCTCATTCCTTAAACCAAAAAAGGAGAAAAAGGGGATATGGGTATATTTGGTGATATGTGGGATAGCGTTTTTGGTCCCTCCGACGTATGTGGTTCGGAAAGCATGAGCAGTTCGGCAAGCGATGCGTTCATCGACACCGGCTGCTCTTTGTTCGAATCGAGCGACTCGGCAAGTGTCGGGTTCATGGATACGGACATCTCAATCGGTTCGACCGACGACTATTGGCACGGGGACGCGTTCGGCACGGCTCCGGACTGGTCTGCTGGGAACGACAGCTGGGAGTCGGATACAGGCACCGATAGCTACAGCGGTGGAACCAGCTTTGACAGTTTCAGCGACTGGTGATGCGTCGGTAGCGTTGATAGTGGCGGAAGGTCAGCTTAAGCGGTCCGCCTTGGCTGGCTAGATGAGCAGAACCGGCGCAAGACGTTGGAAAGTGTTTAAGCCGCGCACGGGCGGAAGGGCTTCTTAGCCCCCGAACCCGTGCTGCGTGAGCGACACAGGGAGGCCCTCAGGGGCTACTTGGCTGGCGCAGAACTTGGCCTCGCCGATTGTGCGGGGCTTTTTTTCGTCCAGGTTTCCTGCGATAGACTTGAAAGATGTGCCAACGCCAAGGCTTGAACCGACCGCTTTCAGACCAGAATTTGTAACGGGCGCTAACTCCCGCAAAAAAAGGTAATCGTGCCGTCCCCGTCGCATTCCACAGTTTCGATGAACCGATGATCCAGATCTCCTGCTTTGCCAATCAGCGCGTCACATGCCCTCCAGATTTCACCCCAGGTCAATGGGTGATCGAATCTTCGGCGTTGCGGTTTCCCCCAGGTACCACCGCCATAGAAGAGCTGCCGGGCGGCAGGAAATGGAACAAGGTTGAAGTCATCCACTTGGTGACTCATCACGTCCCATACACTGTGCTTTATTTTGAGTTCACGGGCAACCACGTCTAGCCAGTCCCGTCGCTGATCGTCGAGGGACCCATCGCCCGGGGGCGAGCCGAATATCAGTTTAGGATTCATTTTCGTTGCTAACCCTTCAATCCAAGTTGATTATGTCGTTTTTATCGTACTGCCGTTAGTATAGGCTCGTGACTTATATGTCCGGTACGCGCGCGGCCGGTCATTCCAAATTTCGCGGAATTGCAGTCACGAACTCCTTCTGCCCGTCACATGGCACCTATCATCACGCTGCTCTTGGTGTTCGTCTGCCAAATGGGGTGGCGCCATTGCGGCATTACGGACAGTGCGCATGTCCTCTGGTAGTGGCGACCGCATCATACGTAACCGTGTGGGGGCGACGTTGATGCTTATGCTGGTAGTATTGCCTGAACGCCACCACAGAATGGGAAAGAGACATGCCGAACATTGCAGTCATACTCAGACAAGAGATCATACGGCTTGCCCGCAGGGAAATCCGGAACCAGACGCAGGGAATGCGAAAAGCGTCAGCTCAGTTCCGAAAAGACGTAGCCAAACTAAAGCGCAATAACGCGAAGCTCAAATCCGATGTGGCCCGCCTTGAACGCCGGGTGGGCAAGGATGTTGCGCCCGCAATTGCCGAAACTGATCTGGCGAAAGTGCGCTTTGCAGCAAAGAGTGTCATTTCGCATCGCAGGAGCTTGGGCACATCGGCGGCAGACTACGGAACGCTCATCGGTGTGACGGGCCACACGATCTACAAGTGGGAGCATGGCACTTCGCGCCCCCGCAAAGCGCAGTTGGCCACCTTCGCGGCTATTCGGCGCCAATCCAAGGCTGAAGTCCTGGCCCGCCTGGAGCAGATGCGCGGTAAAGCGCGCAAGAGGCGAACGCCAAAGCGATAGCGGTTTCGCATGTCCTCGCCTGAAAAAGTCCCCAAAGCCCTGGCGGAGAAATTCGCTGCCATTACGACCCTGACCGATGCCTTCTGCGCAACGCACCTCAACGAAGAATATCGCCAGCTAATCCAGCAGGTTGTGGGTGCCTTGGCCAGAAAGCGGCCCTCGCCGTTGTTGAAGGGCAAGGAGAATGTCTGGGCGGCCGCTGCCGTTCACGCGGTCGGGCGGGTCAATTTTCTGGATGATCCGGCGCAAACGCCGCACTGCCGGCCGCCGGCCATATTTCAATATTTTGGAATTGCCCAAGGCACGGGACAGGGCAAGTCTAAGGAAATTAGGTACATTCTTGCGATGGACCGCA
>Ga0307375_10001669_pt1 | contig 23808 bp, 22 predicted proteins | sample TR1MG_FD_202531 | JGI IMG/M metagenome (GOLD analysis project Ga0307375, IMG submission 202531) | Soil microbial communities from Risofladan, Vaasa, Finland - TR-1 | ecosystem: Environmental > Terrestrial > Soil > Coastal area > Acid sulfate soil | place: Finland: Risofladan, Vaasa | collected...
CCGGCGCCGCTCCGGGTTCGAGGATACTTCTCGAAGGCCAGGATGCCGCGTCGGCGCCTATGGCCGAGATCGACGTCGATACCTTCTTCTCCGTGCCGATCCGCGCGGAGAAGGGCGCGGCGCTGATCGGCGGCAAGCGGCTTCTCGCCGAAGGGCGCCCCTTCGCCTTCGAACGCGTTCCCGAAGGCGAGGTAGGCTGAAGGCCGGACCGCGGCGTCCTCCCGATGAGCCGGCGCCGCGGCAGGCCAGCACGCCACGAACAATGAATATCCAGCTCGAAGAGGCTTCGGCCGATCTTTGCGACTCGTCGCGCGCATTCCTCCAATCGGGCTTTTGGGGCCGCTTCAAATCGGAGTTCGGCTGGAAGGCTCGCCATTTCTCACTCGGCCTCGAAGGCAGCTCCTCGTCTCTCCTCGTTCTCGAACGGCGGCTCGCCCGGGGCCTGTCCTTCGCCTATGTCCCCCACGGCCCCGAATGCGACTCCGCCGAAGCCGGCCGGGCCGAGCTCCTGTCCCGCCTCGCGGCCTCGCTCCGGCCCTTCCTGCCCCGCGGCTGCCTCTTCCTGCGCTTCGATCCGCCCTGGTACCTGGCCGAGGAGGGCGGCGGCGCGGCGGAAGGCGCGGAGGGCGACACAGCCGCGGATGGCGATGCGCATGCGATCGCTCCGCCGGAACCCGAGCGCCCACGCCTCGGCAAGCCCCTAGTCCGCGCGGCCTCCGACGTCCAGCCTCCCGATACGGTGCTCCTCGACCTCCACAAAAGCGAGGAGGAGCTCCTGGGCGCGATGAAGCCCAAGTGGCGCTACAATATCCGTCTCGCCGAGAAGAAGGGCGTCGTCATAGAAGAAGGCGGTCTCGGAGACCTGAGCGAATTCTATCGGCTCTACCGTGCGACAGCCCTGCGCGATCGCATCGCCCTCCATCCCCAGCACTACTACGAGCGGCTCTTTTCGCTCGCCGAGGCCTATCCGCGCGACTCCTCGCGTTCCGCTCCGGACATCCGTCTCTGGATCGCGCGCCACGAAGGCGAGGCGCTCGCAGCCATCGTCACGCTGTTCCGCGGGGAGGAGGCCGTCTACCTCTACGGCGCCTCGTCGGATTCGAAGCGGAACCTCATGCCCGCCTATGCCCTTCAGTGGGCCGCCATCCGCGCCGCCAAGGCCGCGCTCTGCCTCGAGTACGATTTCTTCGGCATACCGCCCAACGAAGATCCGAACCATCCCATGGCCGGCCTCTATCGTTTCAAGACGGGTTTCGGCGGCAGGATCGTCCATCGCGCCGGCTCCTGGGACTATCCCCTGCATCCGGTCGCATACCGGGCCTTCCGCGCGGCCGAGGAGGCGAGGCGCTGGTGGTTCAAGGACTTCAAGAAACGCCGCGCCTAAGCGGTCCCGAGACTCGATTCCAGAAATATTTTCACGCAGAGCCGCGAAGGCCAAGGTGCGATCGGGCGGGGACTATTCGCCCGGGTGTTCGCCGAAGATCGCGCCCTCGAAGATTGAAATCGCCGCCTCGGGGCTCTTCCAGGAATCGGGGGGCAGGCCGGCCTTCCGGCAGACCTGTTCGAGGTAGGTTTCCTTGTCCCAGCCCTGCTCCGTCGCGACCTGGGGCAGGAAGACCCCCGACTTCCAGCCCTTGACTATGTACAGGCCGTGGAGCCCCAGGACGATCTCGGCGGTATCCTCAATGCGGCGCATGGGGGAGAGCAGGGTGATCTCGATGTCGACGAGAGCGAGTTCGTCGTGAGCGAGGGCGGGAAAGCGCGGATCCTCGAAAGCGGCCGCCCGAGCCATCTCCCTGATAGTCGTCACGAGAGGGTCGGGAGAGCTCATCCTGCCTATGCATCCGCGCAGGGAGCCCTTCTCGTGCAGGGTGACGAAGGCGCCGCCAGGGCCGAGAAGCGCTCCGCTCGCCGGCGGCCAGACCGCCTGACGCTTTTCCAGGCGAGAGGCTATGGCTTCGCGGGCGGTCGCCAGCAGGGCGGATTTTTCTTCGGCGTCGAGCTGCGGATCCACGATTCGGCTCTCCTTCAGTAATAGGCCAGGGCGGCGTACTGCACGAGCCGCTCGTCCGCCGATTCCCTGAAAGCCGAGGAATCGTGGCGTCCGAGAAGCTCGGTCCGGGTGCCTTCGGCGAGGGAGGAAGCGAGGAAGGCCGCCAGGCAACCGGCCCCGCAGGCGCCGGTCGCCTGGCCTTCCGCCGCCGTCATGCTCCGCCAGTCCCGGGCTTCCACTTTCTCCAGGAAGCGGTCCGCGGCCGCCGTGGCGGCCGCATCCCCCGAAGGCCCCGAGCTCGATCCCGTCGCGAGGTCGCTCGAGACGACGATGAGCGCATCGCCCTTGCGCTCGGCGAGGACGAGGTCCAGCGCGGCCGCGAGAGCCCTCACGGCCGCAGGGGCCGAGGCGCCGAGAATGACGGGCACGAGACCGGCGTTCGGGCAGATCGCGCGCATGAAGGGCAGCTGCAGCTCGATGCCGTGCTCCTCGAAGTGCGGAATGTCGTTTCTCCTGAACAGCGTGCCGCAATCCATCATCTCTTCGACTATGTCCGTGTCGACCCGGACGGCGCCGAAGGGGCCGTCGAAGAAATCCGACTCCGGCAGGTAGACGAGGTCGTCGTAGGGGCGGTGCATGGGCGCGAGAATGCAGACCGTGCCGATTTTCCGGCCCTCGGCCGCGTTCCAGGCCAGGGCGGCCAGATCCCCGGAATAGCGAAATCCGGCGTGAGGCGCCACAATCGCCTTCGCCCCGCCTCGCTTCGGGCGATTGGCGGCCAGGAGCTTCCCGACGATGGCCTCGAGTTCGCCGCCTTCCTCCGGATAGAAGATGCCGGAGACGATCGCTTCACGGAGTTTTGCCTTTTCGCTATGCTCGTCCATGAACACTAAGTATAGGCGTCCGGGCTTTCGGTTCAAGACGCCGCGGAGGGGGAATCCGGTGCGGGTGCTAATCGTCGACGATGAGCCGCGGCTCGTCGAGTCGCTCAGGGAGTACATCGCCGCCGAGGCCATCGAGTCCGTGGCTGCCGGGGACGGCCTGGCGGCCAAGCGGCTGCTCGGCGAGGAGGCCTTCGACGCCGTCGTGACCGATCTCCGCATGCCCGCCTTGGACGGCCTCGGGCTCCTGCGCTGGATCAAGGACGAGGGGCCGCCCCTGCCCGTCATCGTCATTTCCGCGCACGGCGACCTGCGCGACGCCGTCGAGGCCATGAAGCTCGGCGCCTACGACTATCTCGTCAAGCCCTTCGATCCCGACGAGCTCGTCATCCGCCTGCGCAAGGCGGTCGAAGGCCACCGCGGCTCCCTGCGGCTCGCCGCGGGCAAGCTGCGCTTCGCGGAAGGCGGCGGCCTCGTGGGGGAGAGCCCCGCCATGCGCGATGTGCTGCGCCTCGTCGACAAGGTCGCCCCGACCCACTCGACCGTGCTCATCACCGGCGAAAGCGGCACCGGCAAGGAAGTCGCCGCCCGCCTCATCCACGAGCGTTCCGGCCGCGAGGGCCCCTTCGTGGCGGTCAACCTCGGCGCGGTGCCGGAGGCCCTCCTCGAGAGCGAGCTCTTCGGCCACGAGAAAGGCGCCTTCACCGGGGCGGACGCGAGGAAGGCCGGGCTTTTCGAGACCGCCCACGCGGGCAGCATCTTCCTCGACGAAATCGGCGAACTGCCGCTCCATCTCCAGGTCAAGCTGCTGCGCGCGATACAGGAACGCAAGGTCCAGCGCCTCGGCGGCCTGCAGGGCATACCGATCGACGCGCGCCTCATCGCCGCGACCAATCGCGACCTCGAGGCCGAGGTGCGCGCCGGGCGCTTCCGCGAGGATCTCTACTATCGCATCAACGTCATACGGCTCCGGATGCCGCCCCTGCGCGAGCGCGAGGGCGATCGCGCCCTCCTCGCCGGCTTCTTCCTCAAGAAGCTCTCGGCCGAGCTCGGGCGCAAGGTCGAGGGGATCTCGGCCGCGGCTCTCGGCCTGATCGAGAGCCACGCCTTTCCCGGGAACGTGCGCGAGCTGGAAAACGCCATCGAGCGGGCGCTCATACTCGCCGAGGGGCCGATCCTGGAGGCGCGCGACTTCCAGTTTTTCATCCCGGGCGCCTCGGACGGGTCGGTCGGGTCCGGGCCGGAAGCCCCCGCGAGCCTGGCGGAGATCGAGGCGCGCGCCATAGCCGCCGCCCTCGCGCGCCACGGCTATCACCGCGAGAAAAGCGCCGCAGAGCTCGGGATCACGCGGCGCACCCTGCTCAACAAGATCAAGGAGTACGGCCTGGAGATTCCCGGCTCGCCTCAGGACTGATCGCCTCCATCGTCCTTCGCCCCGATCGGCTCCTCGGGCAGAAGCGCGCATCGCTCCTCGGGCGCCTGAAGAAGAAGCTTCTCGCCTATCCTCGGACGCACATCGGGAGCGTCAAGCGGTGGCCGACTCGGCGTTCGGCGTCGAGGATGACGGGGATCTGCGTCTGCCTGGAGCGCCTTCCTTGAAGGCTCCGGAGGGGAACAACGCTTCGAGCGCCTGCGTGACGGAAGAAGCGAACAGGAAATGCATCGTGTCGCGCACTTCCGCCGGAACATCCTCGAGGTCCCTTCGATTGCCCTCGGGGAGTATGACCGTCCCGATCTTGTTGCGGTGGGCCGCCAGCACCTTCTCCTTGACGCCGCCTATCGCGAGGACGCGTCCGGTGAGGGTGATCTCTCCCGTCATGGCGCGGTCCGGCTCGGGGCTCTTGCCGATGAAGGCCGAGAGCATGCTCGCTATGAGGGTGACGCCCGCCGAGGGGCCATCCTTGGGAATGGCGCCCTCCGGCACGTGCACGTGGACCACGCGCTTGCGGAAATCCGACTCGGTGAGCCTGAAATCGGCCGCGTGCGAGCGGATGAAGCTGAGCGCCGCCCGGGCGCTTTCCTTCATCACGTCTCCCAGGTTCCCCGTGAGGATGAGGCTATCCTCTCCCTCGAAGACGAGGGCCTCGACCGGAAGGATGGTCCCTCCCGACTCGGTCCAGGCCAGGCCGTAGGCCACGCCTATCCGCGGCTCCCTGCACACGGCGTCTTCCTCGCGCCGGCGGCGGCCCAGCAGCTGGGCCACCCGCTTTCCGGTGAGGACGGTCTTCCAGTTCGCGAGCCCCTCGGCCTCCGAAGACAAGCCCTTGCGGACGGCTTCCTGGGCGAGCTTCCGCATGACATGGGAGACTTCCCGCTCGAGGCCGCGCACGCCCGATTCCATGGTGTAGTGGCGGATGATCTCGAGCACGGCCTCGTCGCGGAAGCGTATCTTGGCGGTGCCGAGGCCGTTCTCCGTGAGCTGCTTGGGGACGATGAAGTGCTTGGCGATCTCGAGCTTCTCGTACTCGCTGTAGCCCGGGACTTCGATGATCTCCATGCGGTCGAGGAGGGGGTAGGGTATCCCCTGCATGGAATTGGCCGTCGTGACGAACATCACGCCCGAGAGATCGAAGGGGAGTTCGAGATAGTGGTCGGTGAAGGAGGAGTTCTGCTCGGGGTCGAGCACCTCCAGGAGGGCGCTGGCCGGGTCTCCGCGGAAATCCGAGGACATCTTGTCTATCTCGTCCAGGAGGAAGACGGGATTGACCGTGCCGGCCTTCTTCATCGACTGGATGATCTTGCCGGGGAGGGCGCCGACGTAGGTCTTGCGGTGTCCCCGGATTTCCGCTTCGTCGCGCAGGCCGCCCAGGCTCGTCCGCACGAAGGCGCGGTCGAGGGCGCGGGCCACGGAGCGGCCGAGACTGGTCTTGCCCGTGCCCGGAGGCCCCACCAGGCAGAGAATCGGGCCTCGCGCCCGCTCCGAAAGCTGGCGCACCGCGATGAACTCGAGGATGCGCTCCTTCGGCTTCTCCATGCCGTAGTGGTCCTCGTCGAGAATGCGGCGAGCCCGTTCGATATCCCTGTTGTCGGCGCTCCTGGCCGACCAGGGGAGATCGGCCAGCCATTCGCAGTAGACGCGCAGGACGCCGGCCTCGGGCGAAAAGCTCTGGAGCTTGCCCAGCCGCGTAAGCTCGCGCTTGGCCTTCTCGGCGACCTCGGCCGGCGGCGATTTGGCGAGGAGCGTCCGTTCGAGCTCCTTGATCTCGCCTTCGTCGCCGTCCTTGCCGAGCTCCTTGTTGATTTCCTTGAGCTGCTCGTTGAGCAGATACTCTTTCTGGCTGCGGTCGATGCGGGTTTTCACCTTCGCGCCGATCTTGCGCTGGAGACTGACGAGCTCGGCTTCGCCCTCGATGGCCGCCTCGGCCGCTTCGAGCCGCTCCTTGGCGTCCTCGATCTCGAGCAGTTCCCTCTTGGACTCGAACTTCAGGGGAAGGGCCTGCGCGACGATGTCCACGAGGGCGTGCACGCCTCTGGCCTGCTCGGCGAGCGCCAGGGTTTCCTGGGGAATCTTCTTGGCCAGTTCGGCGTATTTCCCGAAATTGCGCTTCACGAGGCGCAGGGTGATCTCGAGTTCGCTTCCCTGAGGCGGTTCGGTCTCCTCGAGAGCCTTGAACGCGGCGAGCAGATGGCCGGCGCGCGGAAGCAGGCGCTTCACGCGGATGCGGGATTCGCCTTCCACCAGGAGCCGCATGGAGCCGTCGGGCAGGCGCAGGTGCTGGACCACGCGGACGAGCGTCGCGACCGGAAAGGCCTCGAGCGACTCGGCCTTGGCTTCGTCCCCGCCGAGATAGAGGGCCGCGATCGCGCGCTTGTCCGCCCTCAGCGCGGCGTCGACGGCGGCCGCGGCCAGCTTGCCCGAGACGAAGAGGGGGCTCACCGTCCCGGGAAACACCACGGAGTCGCGGACGAGCACGAGGGGCAGCTCGCTCGCCGGCCCGCCCCGCAGCGACTCGAGAATGCTCACGCGCTCTTTTTCAGGAGCTCCACGGCCGGAGACGAACGGCCTTCGACCGTGTCGCGCGTGACGACGACGCGCTTCGCGCCGTCGAGGGACGGTATGTCGTACATGACGTCCATCATGAGCGACTCGACTATCGACCGGAGGCCCCGCGCGCCGGTGTTGCGGGCGATGGCCTTGTCGGCTATGGCGTCGACCGCTTCCTCGTCGAAGACGAGCTCGACATCGTCGATGCGCATCGACTCCTGGAACTGGCGGAGCACGGCGTTGCGCGGCTCGGTGATGATCCGCCGCAGGTCCTCGCGCGTGAGGTCGTCGAGCGACACCTGGATGGGCAGTCGGCCGATGAACTCGGGGATCATGCCGAACTTGATGAGGTCGTCGGGATGCAGCTGCGCGAAGAGGCTGTGCAGGTCCTTCTCGCTGCGCGGCTTCACGTCGGCGCCGAAGCCGAGCGGGTGCTTCGCCACGCGGCTCTCGACGATCTTGTCGAGGCCCACGAAGGCTCCGCCGCAGATGAACAGGATGTTCGTCGTATCGATGCGCAGGTATTCCTGCTGGGGGTGCTTGCGTCCGCCCTGGGGCGGGACGTTGGCGCTCGTGCCCTCGATGATCTTGAGGAGGGCCTGCTGGACGCCCTCGCCGGAGACGTCGCGCGTGATGGACACGTTCTCGCCCTTGCGGGCGATCTTGTCGATCTCGTCGATGTACACGATGCCGCGCTCGGCCGCCCCGATGTTGCCGCCGGCGTTCTGGATGAGCTTCAGGAGGATGTTCTCGACGTCCTCGCCCACGTAGCCGGCCTCGGTGAGGGTGGTGGCGTCGGCGATGGCGAAGGGCACCTTGAGCTTCTTGGCGAGGGTGCGGGCCAGGAGGGTCTTGCCGGTGCCCGTGGGTCCGATGAGGAGGACGTTGGACTTCTCCAGCTCCACGTCCGTGCCGTGGTCCTTGGGGCGCGTTATGCGCTTGTAGTGGTTGTAGACGGCCACCGAGAGCGCCTTCTTGACGTAGTCCTGCCCGATCACGTACTGGTCGAGGTATTCCTTGATCTCTCGCGGCTTGGGCACCTCGCCGGTGAAGCCCGCGGAGATCTCGGTTTCGTCCTCGGACAGGATCTGCTCGCAGACCTTGACGCACTCGTCGCAGATGTAGACGCCCGGCCCGGCTATGAGGCGGCGCGCATACTCCGCGCTCTTGCCGCAGAACGAGCAGCTGCGCTCCTCTCCGCCGTTATTTTGCTTCTGCTTGGCCATGTTTCCTCCGCTCGAGGATGCGGTCCACGAGACCGTAGGCGAGAGCCTCGTCGGCCGACATGAAGAAATCCCGCTCCATGTCGGCGGCCACCGTGGCTTCGTCCTTGCCGGAGGCCAGGGCGAAATAGTCGATCGTCATCTTCTTGAGACGGACGATCTCCCGGGCCTGGAGGCTGATATCCGACGATTGTCCCTGGACGCCTCCCCAGGGCTGATGGATGAGGACGCGGGACGAGGGCAGGGCGAATCGCTTGCCCTTGGTGCCGCAGGCCAGGATGAGGGCGCCCATGGACGAGGCCTGGCCGAGGCACATCGTCTGGACGTCCGGGCGGATGACCTGGATGGTGTCGTAGATGGCCAGGCCGGCCGTGACCGAGCCGCCGGGAGAGTTGATGTACAGGGAGATGTCCTTCTCCGGGTCCTGCGACTCGAGGAAAAGGAGCTGGGCCACGGTGAGATCCGCGGTGAGATCGTTTATCTCGCCGTCTATGAAGATGATCCTGTCCTTGAGAAGACGCGAGTAGATATCGTAGGATCGTTCGCCGATGCCCGTCTGTTCGATTACTATGGGCACCAGGTTGTGCATTCTCTCATCCATTGAAACGTACCTCACCGGGGAATATTACTCATTATCCTTGAACAAGTCCATGAACGAGACCTTCTTGCCTTGCTTCACCGTGGCCGCGGCGAAGATGGCGTCCATCAGCTTGTCTTCCTTGATGCGGTCCTTGAGGTAGTCGACCGAACCCCTTCTCTCATATTCGGCCTTGATCTCCTCGGCGGAAAGGGAATTCTCCTTGGCCTGCCGCTCGTATTCGGCCTCGAGCTCCTCGGCGTCGCACTCGTACTTGCCCTCTTCGGTGAGTTTCTCGAGGACCAGCCGCGTCGTGATGGCCTTCTCGGCCGAGGGGCGCCATTGCTCCAGGAGTTCGGCGCGCGACTTGCCCGAATACGAGAGGAAGCGTTCGAGGTTTTCGTCGGTGTCGATCTTCATCTGGCGCTTCAAGCTGTCGAGGCGCATGGCCAGCTCGGCGTCGACCATGGAGCGGGGGAGGTCGACGGTCGTCCGCACGAGCAGGCGCTCGACGATCGTCTGCTCCTTGATCTGGCGGAGCTTGTCGGTGAGATCCTTCTCCAGACGGGCGCGGATGTCAGCCTTGAGGTCCGCGAGCGTCTTGAACTTCTCGGAGACATCCTGGGCGAACTCGTCGTCGAGGTCGGGGAGCTTCTTTCCCTTGATCTTGGCGAGCTTGACGGCGATCTTGACGGTCCGGCCGGCGAGGTCCCCGTCCTCGTAATCCGCGGGGAAGCTCTTCTCGAAGGTCCGTTCCTCGTCCTTCTTCATGCCGACGAGCTCGTCGTCGAACTTGTAGATGTTGTAGCCCGTACCGAGCTCGAAGGTGAAATCCTGCCGTTCGCTGCCCTCGATCGTGGCCGCTTCGGCGTCGAGCTCGCGGTAGTCCACCGTGACGACATCGCCCTTGGCCGCCGCGGCGCCTTCGTCCTTCTCCACGACGATGGCGTTGCGCTCGCGCAGCTGGTCCAGCTCGCGGTCCTCGTCCTGGGAGAGAATCTCCGCGCTGGGAATCTCGAGTTCGAGGCCTTTCCAGTCGGTCACTTCGACTTTCGGGAAGGTGTCGTAGGTCACGGCGAAGGAAAAGTCCTTGCCGGGATCGAACTCGGGCTGGCCCTCGAGGGAGGGGGTCGAATAGACGATCGGCTTCTCCTCGACGTCGGCGACCGCTTCCTCGACCGCCTTTTCGAGCACGCGGCCCATGGCCTCTATCTTGAGTTCCTCCCCGAACTTGCGGAGGAGCACCGCGGCGGGCACGTGCCCCGCTCGGAAACCGTCGATGTGAACGGTTCGGCTGTATTCCGCGATCATGGAGTCGTAGACTTTCTTGACGTCTTCCTGGGGGACTGTCAGGGAGAGTTTGACTGCGGAATGTTCGAGCTTTTCGATGTTCTTGCTGGAAATCACGGCGTTTCCTCTTAGGCGAGGGGATGGGCCGCCTCCAGGCGGCCGGAACGGAAAAAAAGAGGCGACTCGGTTAATCCGAATCGCCTCGTCGCTTGAGAGCGGGAAACGGGAGTCGGACCCGCGACATCCACCTTGGCAAGGTGGCGCTCTACCACTGAGCTATTCCCGCAAAGTATGCGCCCTTCGCGCATCCGAAGATGCGAGAGAAGGGACTTGAACCCTCACGCCCTGGGGCACCAGATCCTAAGTCTGGCGTGTCTGCCATTCCACCACTCTCGCGTCGAGCGACCACCGGGTCGCTGGCGACCGCCAAAAGGTAGCCGTCGGCAGAACCGCTGTCAAGTGCTCCCGTCCGCACCGAAACGATGTGCGATCGTGAACTTGTCGCAATGCGGGACGGCTTTCGCCGTCCCGCATCCGACTCATGAGCCGCGCAGGCATCGAACCTGCGACCCGCAGATTAAGAGTCTGCTGCTCTGCCAGCTGAGCTAGCGGCCCATTTCAACCTCATGCACCGTGCGTCCGACAGGAGTCGAACCTGCGACCTACGGATTCGAAGTCCGTCGCTCTATCCAGCTGAGCTACGAACGCGTCTAAGGCCAAAAGCCTCCGACCGGACCCTTATGCGGGGTGCAGCCGTCGGGTGGGTGATGGGATTTGAACCCACGGCACCCAGATCCACAGTCTGGCGCTCTACCGTCTGAGCTACACCCACCGTGCAATCGGTGCGTGTACATTGCCAAAGGGCCCGGAAAATGTCAATAGGAGTTCGGAGCAATTTCGGCGGCTCTTCGATTTTTATAAAAGCTCAGGCCGCCGGAGCGCAGGGCGGTCTTCCCTAATCGGCCTACAGGCGTATAGGGAGGGCTCGGCCGCATGAGGCGCAGGCGGCCCGGTGCGCCTCTTTCCCCGGGACGAGCCCCCGGGCGTCCGTGGCGTAGCCGCGCCGGCGAACGGCCGTCGCTCCGCAATGCGGGCAGACGGTATCGGCCCGCGCCCCGGCCAGGTTGCCGACGTAGACGTAGCGCAGCCTCTCCGCGGCGAGCGCCGCCAGGGCTTCGAGGACGCGGCCCTCGGTCGGCGGCTCCTCGGCTTTCCAGTCCGGATGGTAGGCCGAAAGATGGAGAGGAATGTCGGGCGAGAGGCCGGCGAGGAACTTCGCTATGCCCTCGATGTCCGCCTCGGCGTCGGAGAGGCCGGGCACGACGAGCGTCGTCACTTCGAGGTGGCAGAGCCCTGCGGCGAGACGGATGAAAGCCAGCACGGTTTCTAGGTCCCCGCCGAGGGCGCTCCGGTAGGCTTCGGCCGACCAGCATTTGAGATCCACGTTCGCCGCGTCGGTCAGGGCCAGGAGTTCGCGGGCCGGAGCTTCGAGCAGACAGCCGTTGGTGACGAGCACGTTGTAGAGTCCCGCCTCGCTGGCAAGCCGCATCGCGTCGACGAGGTACTCGAAATGGACGCTCGGCTCGGAATACGTGTATGCGAGGGAGGGAGCGCCCGAGGCCAGCGCGGCCTCGACCAGCTCCCGCGGAGATACGCGCCCCCCGGCCTCCTCGGTGCGCTGCGAAATCGTCCAGTTCTGGCAGAAGGGGCAGCGCATGTTGCATCCCACGAATCCGGCCGAATAGACTCCCGAGCCGGGCAGGAAATGATGCAAGGGCTTCTTCTCGATCGGATCGAGCGCAGTGCCGGAGAGCAATCCGTAGAAGGGCAGGTCCATGGCGCCGTCTCGGTTGCGTCGGACGCGGCAGAGTCCCGCGGCGCCGCTCTTGAGGGTGCAGCGGTGGGGACAGAGCGAACAATGGACCGTGCCGCCGGAACCCCGCTCCCAATACTCGGCGGCACGGAGCGCGGTCGGTCCGGACATGGGCTTCAGTTTCGGTTGCCGACGGCGTGCATGATCCGCTCGTGCAGGCGGATGGAGTCGCCGTGGAAGCGAGGCGGGTTCTCCACCTCGAAGGGCTCGTAGCGGATTCCGTAGCTGCCGCGGCGAACCCAGAGCTTGGCCAGCGAGCGGCTCTGGCCGGTTTCGTCCACCGGAGAGGGCAGTTCTTCCATGCCTTCCACGTCGGCCACGCGGAATTCGAGGATGGCCGGCTCGCGGTCGCCGGCGTCGCCTATGAGCAGGCATTTGCCCTCGTCGTAGGGATGCTTGCGCAGGGTGCCGACGAAGGCTACGGCGTCCTGCGGCACTTCGGTCTTGTACCGCACCAGCTCGGACAGGGGTTCCGATTCCAGATACTCGGTGAGGCTCATGGCTTCCTCCTTTGCCCTGGGGCGAATCCGAAGTCCTTCATTACCATGATAATAGCCCAAGCCCCGGAAAGTAACAGCATGAATCCGGCGAACCAGTCCCCGAAGCGTTCGTAGATGGTCTGCGTGGGCGCCTCGTAGACGGGCACGTCGACGATCCGGGACTCCGGCTTGAAGAAGGGCAGGGCCGAAAGAAGCTCGCCGTGGGCGCCGACCACGCAGGATAGCCCGCCGTTGGTGGAGCGGACGAGCGTTCTCCTGAACTCGATGGAGCGGAAACGGGCCGCCGCCCAGTGCTGGATTTCCGCGCTTTCCGTGGTCGACCAGGAATCGTTGGTCAGGTTGACGAGAAGATCGGCCCCGCGGAGGAAAAACTGCCGGCAGAGGCTGGGAAAGGCGTCTTCGAAGCAGATCGGCGCTCCGAACCGGACCGCGCCGCCCGGGGTCGGCAGAGAGAAGACCGTGTAGGTATGGCCCATGACCCAACCCGAGTCGAGGCCTATCACCTGCTGCATGAATCTTCGGAAGGGGGTGTAGCTCCAGAATGGAATGGACTCCGCGAAGGGCACGGGATGCACCTTGCCGTAGCTCGCTACGAGCCTCGCCTGGGGATCCAGGAGGATGACCGCGTTCATGGCCCGCAGCGGATGCCAGCTCAGGACATCGGGAGCCCCGGTGAAGACATAGGTTCCCGTCCGGCGGATGAAGGGAATGAAGGGCATGTTCGGCGGCTCGGTGGAATAGTACTCGTAGCCGTCCTTGTAGGGCGCGCCCAGGCTCATCTCGCTGAACAGGATCAGGTCCGGTTTGACGCCGGGCGACCGCGCCAGAGCCTTCTCGCTCAGGCTGATGTTGGCCTCGAGGGCGGCCGTGTCGCCCGTGTTCCAGGGGTCGACGTCCTGCTGGACCATGAGGACTTTGAGATGCGTTTTGATGGGCGGCGTCTGCGACAGGCGCAGGAGACCGTATCCGAGCGTGAACGCGAAGAGGGCGGCGGCGTAGACCGCGTAGGAAAGAAGGAGGCGGGGGGAGAAAGGCCGGCGGTCCTTCCCGAGCGGGAGCCGCGGCTGCGCTTCGTCGCCTCCGGCTCCGCGGAAGAGCAGCTCGGCCAATACCGCATTGCAGAAGGCCAGGAGGGCGCTGACGCCGTAGACCCCCGTCGTGTCGGCTATCTGCAGGAGCGCGAGCGCGCGCGTCTGGGTGTAGGCCAAGAGGCCCCAGGGATAGCCGAGGAAGCCGTTCGATTTCATGAACTCGAAGACCGCCCAGAGCGCGGCGAAGGCGAGAGGCCTTCCGATCCCTCCCTTGCGCGCGAAGAAACCCAGGTAGAGACCGAAGACCGCATACACCACTGCGTAGGCGATGGTCGTCGAGCCCAGGGTCCAGAATGCGAAACCTTTGAAAAAATAGAGCCAATAGCTCGAGAGGGCGTGCTGGAGGGCGCCGAAGACCGCGGTCGTGAAGGCGGCATCGCCGTAGGTTTCGGTATCGAGAAGAGCCGTCCACAAGGGGATGAGGGCTAGGAAACCGAGAGGCGGGAGGCCGTACTTGAATAGCTCGTTGGGAAGGGCGAGCGCCATGAGAACGGCGGAACTCACGGCCAGGAGTGCATGTCTAAGCAGGCGGACAGGTCGTTCCCGTCCCATTCCCGAGTTGCGGCTGGTGCTCATGGAGCCTATCGTAGCCTCGGATCGAGGGGAAAGAAAAGAGTCGCGTCAAATCGGGCTTTTCCGGTAAAAGCGGACGTGGGACCTGCCGTAGTTCCTCTCGTCTTCGATCTTCAGCGCTTCGGAGTCGAGCGAGGGAGGGGACTCGGCCGGATAGTGCATGAGCGCGAGCCCGCCGGGCTTGAGGCTCGGACCTTCAGCGAGGCTTCGCAGGATTTCTCCGCGATACCGGTAGGGGAAGGGCGGGTCGCAGAAGACAATGTCGAAGGGCGCGCGGTTTCTCAGGAGAAAGCGCTCGGCGGGCATCGACTTGCATTCGATCCGCTCTTCGGCGATTCCCGCGTTCCTGAGGAGGACGGGAAACTTGTCGCGATCCTTTTCGACGCAGACGACGGGATCGGCTCCCCGGCTCGCGGCTTCGAGGGCGAGAATGCCGGTGCCAGCGAACAGGTCGAGGAAGGAAAGGCCCGCGAGGTCGCCGAGCACCGCGAACAGCGACTCCCTCATCCTGTCCATGGCGGGCCTGATGTCGAGCGAGCCGTGCGCGAGTTCTACCGTCCTGCCGCGGTACTTGCCGCCGGTGATGCGCATCGAGCCCTCAGTCCTCTCCGCGTTTGCGGAAATCGCGCCTGAGATCGCGCTCCACGTCGCGCTCCTTGATGTCGGCGCGCTTGTCGTATTGCTTCTTGCCCTTGCACAGGCCGAGCTCGATCTTGATGAGTCCGTTTTTCAGGTATATGGAAAGGGGAATGAGCGTGTAGCCCTTCTCCCTGACGCGGCGGTCGATGCGCTTGATCTCCTGGGCGTGCAGGAGGAGCTTTTTCAGCCGCTCCGGATCGTGGTTGAAGACCGAGGAGAAGCCGTACTGGGCCACGCGGAACCCGCGCAGCCAGACCTCGCCGTTCCGCACTTCGGCGAAGGCGTCGGGGAAGGACACGCGGCCGTCCTTGATGGACTTCACTTCCGTGCCGAGGAGGACGATGCCGCACTCGAAGGTTTCGTCTACCGTATAGTCGAAGCGGGCCCTTCGATTCAGCGCGACGACCTTCACCCCCTCGGGCCTGCTCATGAACGAGTCTCCGGCCGTCGGATGATCGAGGTGGTGGTCCGCAGCTTGTCGCTCATGGTCGGCCGATTATAGGAATCGCGGGCGGCCTTGTCAACGAAAGCGAGGCGTGCTAGTCTCGGTCCCCGATGATCGGTCAGCCAAGCTCCCCGAGCGGAGCGTCGTGATGTTCGCTGGAAAGCGCAGGTCCTATGCGGAAGCCGTCGAGAGCCGCAGGCGTCTCGGTTCGCGCCTTCTGCTGCTCTTCGTGGTTTTTCTCTGCTTTCAGTTGGTGAGCGGCCTTTTCGTGGCCGCCTATTCGGTCAGTTCCAAGTCCATGTCTCCGGCGCTCGCGCCGGGAGACCTGCTCATCGCGACGCCGCTGGCCTTCGGTCCCAAGACCGTCTTCGGCAAGCTCCCCGGGTTCAGGCACCCGGCGCGCGGGGATATCGTCCTCGTCGAGCCGCCCTTCGCCCTGCGGCGGGGATTCTGGCCCACCTTATTCGATTCCTTCGTGCGTTTCGTCACCTTTCAACGTTTTTCTCTCCTTTCCCGCGGCCCCCAGGCGGTCCTGGCCGGGCCCACCGTTCAACGCGTCGTGGGCCTTCCCGGGGATACCATCGAGATGAAGAACTATGTCTTCAGGGTCAAGCCCGCCGGTTCCGAGCACTTTCTCACCGAGTTCGAGCTGTCCACGGTGCGCTACGATATCGCGCCTTCCCGGAGCCCCCAGGGCTGGAGCGAGTCCTTCCCCGCCTCGGGCTCGATGGCGGCGCGGACGCTCGGCAAGGACGAGTATTTCCTGGCGGGGGACGCGCGAGGTCTTTCGAGCGATTCCCGCCTCTGGGGCCCGGTCAGGCCGGACCGTCTGCTCGCTCAAGTCATCCTGCGTTACTGGCCGCCTTCCCGCTTCGGCTCGCCGTGAGTTCCGGCAGTCCTGTTTCGGCCTTTTCCCCGCCCTCTTCGCTGTACGTTCACGTCCCGTTCTGCGGCTCCTTCTGCCGGTATTGCGATTTCTACTCGGTCGCCGCCGGCGGCATGAGCGCCTCGTCGATCTCGGCCGTGGTGGACGCCACAGTCCTGCGCGCCCGCTCTCTCGCGGAACGCTTCGGAGCCGAAAAGTTCTCCACGATATATGTCGGAGGAGGCACTCCGACGGCTCTGCCGCTTCACCTGCTCGAGCGCCTCCTGGAGGGCCTCAAGCCCATGGCTGCTCCCGGCTGCGAATGGACCGTCGAAGCCAACCCTGACAGCCTCGGTCCGAAGCAGATCGAGCTCTTCCGACGCTGCGGCCTGACGCGCGTCAGCGTCGGCGTCCAGAGCCTCGACGGCGAGGACTTGACCGTGCTCGGCCGCTCCCATACGGCGGAGGCGGCGCTCTCGGCCCTGAGACTCTGCGTCGACTCGGGCCTCGCGACCTCGGCCGACCTCATAGCGGGAATACCCTCCGACGGCCCCCCCGATCGCCTCGCCGACTCGGTCCGCCGCCTGCTCGACCTCGGCATAGGCCATCTCTCGATCTACGACCTCACGCTCGAGGAAGGCACGCCGCTGTACGACTCCGTCTCGCGAGGCGAACTCCGCCTTCCCGGCGCCGACGCTCAGTACGCCTCCTGGTCCCTCGCGCGGCAGGTCCTGGAGCGGGCCGGGTTTCGCCGGTACGAGGTCTCCAATTTCGCCGCCCCGGGCCTCGAAAGCCTTCACAATCTCGGCTATTGGCGGCTGCTATCCTACATCGGCGCCGGGCCCGGCGCGGTCTCGACCCTGGTGGGAAGGCCCGGCGGCGCGGGACAGGCTCTCCGCATAGAAGAAGGGCGCGATGCGGTCGCCTACGCGGACGGGCCGGGCGCGATGGAGACCCGCATCTCCCCGCGCGATGCCGCGTTCGAGCTGATCATGATGTCCTTCCGGACTATCTTCGGCCTGGACCTCGACGATTTTTCCGCGCGCTTCGGCCGCGACCCCACCGAGCTGCTGCGGAACACCCTGGCGGCCTGGAAGGCGCATCTGCGCCCGGGCGAGCGCGCGCCCGGGGAGCTCGGGGCGCGCCGCCGCGTCGCGCTGGATCAAGGCGGCATCGATATCCTGAACCGTTTTCTGGAAGATTGTCTCGGGGAAATCCACGAGCGGTATCCCCAGGCCGAGGATTCACGGGAGCCCACGCCCGGCTGATCCGGCGCGGCTACTTCTTCCTGGGCAGCACCGGCACGAAGCTTGAGGGATCGGGCATGACGAAACCGGGCGGCAAGTCGGGATCGGCCGCCGTCGTCGCGACCCAGGTCTGGTTCCTTCCCAGGAAGCCGAGAAGCCCCTTGAGCTGGCCGCGCACCACGAGCCGCGTCCCGTTGCGCTTGATGCTGCAGTCGTATTCGTCGCCGTTGCGGGGGTCCATGATCGAACCGCGGAACGACGATCCCTTTTCGACGACATTGTAGACGAAATCCAGTCCGCAGAAGGGCGGGTCGCCGACGAGCTTGTCGGCCTTGTCCTTGCGGATGTAGATCGTGTCCTTGATTTTTCCCGTCGCATCGTCGTAGGCGGCGATCATCCGGCCGAAGAGCCTCCCCTGGTAGCCGTAGATGCAGACAATGCTCTGCGGCTTGCCGGATTTGTCGTCGAGCTGCTTCCAAAGCCCGACGATGTCCTGGGCGAAGACGCCGACGCTCCCGATGACCATGAGCGCCAGGATCGCGAATCCCCGTGGTGAAGCCATGTGCACTCCTTATGCTAGACGAAGAAATCGTAGCGCGAGCTGATTCTCCGGGCGTACTCGGGATCGAGGCCGATGTTGAAGCGGCGCTCCGTTCCTACGGTCGAGGGCGGTCCGTGCCCCGGCAGGACGAGGCAGTCGTCGGCCTGGTCCAGGATGCGCGCCTGCAGCCGGTTGGCGAGGGTGGCGGCGTTGAAGGAGCTCAGGGTCTTGCCGATGATTCCGGCGTGGAGAGCGTCCCCGGTGAACAGGAATTTGTCGATGCGATAGACGATCGAATCCGGAGAATGTCCCGGAACCGAGTAGCAGTCGACCTTGTAGCCGCAGACTTCGATCGTGTCGCCGTCGCGTACGGATCTGCAGGACGTGCCGCCCACCGACGAGTTCGCGGCGAAAACCTGGGCATCGTAGATCTTGAGGAGAGTCGAGAGGCCCCGGATGTGATGGGTGTGATTGTGCGTCACGAGGACGGCGCGGAGAGCGTAGCCGTTCTGCTCGATGTGGTCGAGGATCGCGGAGTTCATTTCGGCCGGATCGACCATGAGCGCTTCCATGCTCTCGTCGTTGCCGAGAAGGTAGCTGTTCGAGAAGCCGTAGAGCGAGTAGTGCTGGTAGAGTTTCATTGGTAGAGGTGCTCCAGGTCGCTGATGACCTCGGCCGTATTGGAATTCTTGAACGAGACGTTGTTCTGCTTCGACGGGATGAGGTAGACGCGCTTGAGGTCGCAGTTCACGAAGTCCGAGTTCTCCAGTTCGCAGCGGATGAAGCGCGAGTTGTAGAGGTTGGAGGAGTTGAAGGTCGATTCCGAGATGATCGCCCCGTCGAAACTGCAGTGCAGAAGCTCGGAGTTCTCGAACGAGGAATTGAGGATCTGCGCGCCTCCGAAGGAGCAGAACTGGGCGTCGGAGGCGGAGAAATCGCAGGACTCGATCTCGGCTCCGTCGAAGAAGCAGATGCGGAACGAAGAGTCGGTGAAGAGCGTGTTCCGGATGGTCGCGCCCATGAACGAGCAGCCCACGAATCGCCGGTTGGAAAGATCGAGCCCGATGAGGCTGATGCCGGCGAGGTTGAGATCCTTGATGTCGCTTCCCTCGGTCAGAAGCCGAGTCGCGGCGGCGATCGCCGAGGCCGGATCATGCGCATGGGCGAGGCAGCGGTCGGAACCGGCGAAGGCCAGGGAGGTGCAGTCGAAGCAGGTGCAGCGCGCGAATCCGTACATGGGCACTAGGCTACACGATAGGCCGGTCCGGAACAAGTCGGGCTCCTGCGTCCTCCTCTTCGGCGGGCCTCGCGGCCTCCATCGCTTCGCGGCGCTTCGCGGCCTCCGGCGCTTGCCGCTCGACTCGGCCTTGACGTACAATACGACCATGTGCTCTTACTGCGGCGTTCCCATGGCCTCGGATCGAAAGCCGGGCTTCAACGACACCTGCGAGACCTGCGGAAAGGATCTCCACGCCTGCGTCAACTGCCGATTCTATCGGCGGGGCGCACGGTGGGACTGCCTGGAGTCCTCGCTCGAAGCTCCCGTCGCGGACAAGGAAGCGCGCAACTACTGCGAATGGTACGAGACGCGGGCCGAGCTCTTCGCCCCGGGCGCCGGGCGCGCTTCCGCTCGGGGAGCCGCGGACCGCGCCCGCGGCGATTTCGACAAGCTGTTCGGGAATTGACCGCGATGACCGGCGAATCGAACCCCATCGTCATCATGGATTCCGGCGTAGGCGGCCTGCCGTATCTCGAGACCGCCAGGAAACTCCTGGACAAAGAGACCTTCGTCTACCTGGCCGACCGCGCGGGCTTCCCCTACGGCACCAAGTCCGGCGACGAGGTCCGGCGCATCGTGCTCGACCGCATCGCGCGCCTCGTCGAGCGCTTTTCGCCCAAGGCCGTCGTCATAGCCTGCAATACGGCCTCCCAGGCCGCGCTCTCGGCCGTCCGCGCGGCGAATCCGGATCTGGCCTTCATCGGAACCGTACCGGCCATCAAGCCCGCGGCCGGCCGCACGAAGACGGGCGTCATCGGCGTCATCGCCACGGCGCAGGCGGTCCGGGATCCCTACCTCGACGAGCTCATCGCGCGCTTCGCCCCCGGCCTGCTCGTCCACCGGGAGCCGGCCCAGGAACTGGTGGCTTTCGTCGAGCGCAGGTTCTTCGACTCCACGCCCGAAGCACGGCGCGAGGCCGTGGCCGGCCACGTCCGCCGGCTCGTCGACGCCGGAGCCGACCAGATCGTCCTGGCCTGCACGCATTTTCTCTATCTCAGGGACGACATCGCCGCTGTCGCCGGTCCCGGCGTCGGCATCGTCGACTCGCGCGGCGGCATTGCGCAGCAGCTTTCCGTCGTGCTTTCCGAGCGAGCGCTGCTGCGCTCCGCCGCGGGCCCGGACGGCCGCGGGCTTTTCCTCCTGAGCGGCGGCGAACCCGCCGAGGCCTCGTATAGTCGCTTCGCCGAAAAATACGATCTCCTCGGGCCCGAGCTGCTCCCCCTTTCCTGACGATGATGCAGGGACTCGTGCTTTCCGGCTCGAACAACGTCTTCCTCGTCTACGGCGACGACGGAGTTCGCCGGCTCTGCTCGATCAAGGGCAAGCGGCTCAAGGATCAGAAGGGCCTCTACAACGTGCTCGCCGCGGGCGACCGGGTCGAGTTCCTCGCCGACTCCGCCGGCTCCGGCCGAGGGCTCGTCTCGCGGCTCCTGCCCCGGCGCAATCTCTTCGGCCGCTTCAACGAGAAGGGCCGGGCCGTCCAGGCCATCGCGGCCAACGTCGATCTCGTCGTCTGCGTGTCCTCGCCGAGTCTGCCTCCCTTCCGGCCGCGCTTCGTCGACCGGATCGCCGTCCTCGCGGAGGCCGCTTCCGTGCCCCTGCTCATCGTGCTGAACAAGGCGGACCTCGGATGCCCGGCCGAAGTCGCGGCACGGCTGGCGAGCTACGAGAGCCTCGGCTATCGCGCGCTGCCGGTCTCGGCGGCGACGGGCGACGCTCTGCCCGAGCTGCGCCGGGCGCTCGCCGGCAAGACCTCGGTGTTCGCGGGCCAGTCGGGCGTCGGCAAATCGAGCCTCCTCAACGCGCTCGAGCCGGGGATCGAGCGCAGGGTCGGCGCCGTGTCGGAGAAGTACGACCGAGGCAAACACACCACGACGATGGCCGAACTCTTCATGCTCGGCGACGGGGAGACCAGGATCATCGATACGCCCGGCGTGAGGCGGCTCGCCCTGCGCGGCATCGACCCCAAGGCGCTCGACGCGTATTTCCCGGAGCTCGCGCCGCTCGCCCCTCGCTGCGAGTACGGCCTGTCCTGCACGCACACCGACGAATCGGGTTGCCGCGTCGTGCGGGCGGTCATGGACGGCCATATTCTCGAAGACCGCTTCGAGAGCTACCTGCGCATCAGGGAAGAGCTTCTGGCGACGGCCGAGTACCGGCCCGTCGAGGGGCGCCCGCGCTCCCCGCGATCGCGGGGCGACGGCGTCAGAAAGACCGCACGGACCTTGCGCCAGAGGCGGGGGCCGGAATCCCATGAGGACGACGATGACTAACGACCATGCGCTGCGGCTTCTGGAGTTCGAGCGGATCCGAGAGGATGTGGCCGAGCATTGCCTCTCGTCCGAAGGCAGAGAGGCGCTCCTGCGCGAGCTGCCGCTCGACGAGAGCGCCTCCGTGGCCGAAGCGAAGGCGGCCACCGCTTCCTTCCTGGCGCTTTTCCAGGAGAATCTGGAACCGCCGCCGCTCAGCTTCCCGGATATCGGGGAGGCCGCCCGGCTCATAGCCAAGGAGGGGACGGTCCTCGACCTGCAGGAACTCCTCGACCTGGGACTCTGGGCGGAGTCCTTCGCCGCCTTCGCCGTCTTCGCCGCCAAGGCGCGTTCGGCCAAGGTGGCCGAGCTGACGGCGGCCGTCCCCGACATCTCGGCGGTGCCGCGCGTCGCGTTCCGGATAGTCAACAAGGACGGGACCCTCCGCGACCTGCCCGAGATCCGCGCCGTCCGCGAGAGCATAGCGCGCGTCCACCGCGACATCGCGGCCATCACCGACTCCTTCCACCGCGACCCCGAGATACGCGGCATGTTCCAATCCGACGAGCCGACGGTCAGGGACGGCCGCACCGTGCTCGCCCTCAGGGCCAACTTCAAATCGCGCGTGCGCGGGATAGTGCACGAGGTCTCGTCCACGGGCCAGACCGTCTTCCTGGAGCCCGAGGCCCTCGTCCAGAAGAACAACGAGCTCGTCCAGGAGGAGGCCAGATACCGGCAGGAACTGGCGCGGATCCTCCGCGAGGCCACCTCCCGTCTCCACGAGCTGCACGAACCGCTCGCCCTGGCCCGGACGACCATGGCCGGGCTCGACGGCGTCTACGCTCGCTCGCGTCATGCGAAACTGGGCGGCCTCGTCCTGGCGCGGGACTTGCCCGACGGCTTCGTGCTGCGCCGGGCCCGGCATCCCCTGCTGGGCCCGGGCGCCGTGCCCATCGACGTCGACCTGCCCGCGGACACGCGGACCCTCATCGTCACCGGGCCCAACACCGGCGGCAAGACCGTCACGCTCAAGACGATCGGCCTCCTGGCCCTCATGAACCAGTTCGGCCTGGGCGTCCCGGCCGCGCCCGAGACCGCCTTCGCCGTTTTCGACGCGGTCCACGCGGACATAGGCGACGAGCAGTCGATCGACCAGTCGCTCTCCACCTTCTCGGGCCACATGCGCGTCATCGGCGAGATCGTGCGCGGCGCGGGACGGCGGAGCCTCGTGCTGCTCGACGAGCTCGGCTCCGGCACCGATCCCGAAGAAGGCTGCGCCGTGGCGATGAGCCTCCTCGACTGGTTCATCGAGCAGGGAGCCCTGACCGTGCTCACGACCCACCACAGCATCCTGAAGAATTACGGCTACACCCGCGCCGGATGCCTCAACGCGTCGATGGATTTCGACAAAGAGAGCCTCTCGCCGAACTACCGCATCCTCATGGGCGTGCCCGGCGAGAGCCGCGCCCTCGATGTCGCGGCCGCCAACGGGCTTTCCGCCGAGATCGTCGGAGGGGCCCGCCGCTATCTCTCGGAGGAGCGGACCGACGTGAGCGAGCTCATCCGCGGGCTCACCGACAAGCACCGCAAGCTCGAGGATATCGAGACCGACCGGCGCAGGCGGCTCAAGGAGGCCATGGAGGAGCAGCGCAAGGCCGACCTCGCCTCGCTGCGCCTCAGGCAGAAGGAGCTCGAGCTCAGGGAGGGCGGCGTCTCCGAGCTCAGGCGCCTCCTCGGCGAGAGCCGCAAGAAGCTCGAGAACCTCGTAAAGGAGCTGCGCGAGGGAGAGCTGAGCGCCGACAAGACGAAGGCCGTCAAGGAATTCCTCGCCGATCTCGCCCGTGACGTCGAGGCCCAGGAAGCCAAGCTGGAGTCTTTCCGGGAAGAATCGCTCGAACTGTCCTCCGCGGCCGATCGCGAGGGCTCGGCCGCCCTCGCGCCTTCCGCTCTCGGTCCCGTCGCGGAAGGGAGCCCCGTGCTCATCGGCGCGGCCAGGCGCCGCGGCGTGGCGCTCAGGCGGGCCAAGAAGGGCTACTGGCTCGTCGAGACCGACTCTCTCAGGCTCACCGTCCCGGAGAGCGAACTCCGGGCCGCCGCGGAGGCCCGGCCCGCGAAGACGCAGGTCCAGGTCGAGCTCGCGCCGCGGGACGAAGGCGGCCGCGTCGTCGCTGTCTTCGAGCTGGATCTGCGCGGCTATCGCCTGACCGAAGCCCTCGAGGCGGTCGAGAAGCAGCTCGACGCCGCGAGCCTCCAGGGCCTCGGCCTCTTCTCGATCATCCACGGCACCGGCGAGGGCATCCTGGGCAGGGGCATCCACGAGTACCTGCGGAACCATTCCGCAGTCGCGGACTACCACTTCGCCCGGCCCGAGGAGGGCGGCTACGGCAAGACGGTCGTGAGGCTGAAGTGAAGGCCCTCAGTAGTGTTATAAAGCCTAGTGATACCCTCCCTCCCGGCTACCCCAGCGCGAAGGCGGGAAGATACTCGGCCTTGGTCTTCAGGGGCGTCGGATAAGTCTTCCTCCATATCCTGTCCAGGGTCTCCGGCAGACTGATCC
>Ga0307375_10001670_pt1 | contig 23807 bp, 13 predicted proteins | sample TR1MG_FD_202531 | JGI IMG/M metagenome (GOLD analysis project Ga0307375, IMG submission 202531) | Soil microbial communities from Risofladan, Vaasa, Finland - TR-1 | ecosystem: Environmental > Terrestrial > Soil > Coastal area > Acid sulfate soil | place: Finland: Risofladan, Vaasa | collected...
AAGAAGTAAGAGAAGTAAAAGAATTTCGCCGAATGTAGAGACGCACGATCGTGCGTCTCCCTTGTGCCGATAAATGAATACAACCGATTGTATGGGCGAAAAATTATTCATCTAGGGAAACAACCGCGAAGTGGTTACATACGAATAGCCATGGGCTGCTGCCCATGGTGACAAGCCTCACCTAGCGCGAGCGGTGCGCACACCTTTGCTATTCAATGCGCTGAAGGTAACACGCACCGCAATAACAAAGAGGTTGAAATGCATTTCTGCCACCCGTTCCGGGTTTTCAGTTGCTCTTTACGCTGATATTCTATAATCATGCCAGCCCTTCGGGCTTAAAATTATTTTGTCCTATAAACCCAATCCCGAAGGGATGTAAGTATGGTAGCCGGGGGTGTCAACCCCCGGAAAATAAACAAAACTAACGAGTGCGGTGCGCACACCTTTGCTATTCAATGCGCTGAAGGTAACACGCACCGCAATAACAAAGAGGTTGAAATGCATTTCTGCCACCCGTTCCGGGTTTTCAGTTGCTCTTTACGCTGATATTCTATAATCATGCCAGCCCTTCGGGCTTAAAATTATTTTGTCCTATAAACCCAATCCCGAAGGGATGTAAGTATGGTAGCCGGGGGTGTCAACCCCCGGAAAATAAACAAAACTAACGAGTGCGGTGCGCACACCTTTGCTATTCAATGCGCTGAAGCAACCTCGCACCGCAATAGCAAATGGTTAATGACTGCACCATCATTTTCAAATTTCCAAATCGATAAATTCTCAAATTATATCCTGCACCGCAATAGCCATGAGGAAGTAAAAAGAGTCCGAAGACAGGAGCCGGAAGTCCGAAGTGCTGCAGCTGTGTCACCTACAGCCTTTCAGCCTAATCCCCTAACAGCCTAACCACCTAAACCCCTATTATCTTTCTTTCCATTGACATGGCCACTTCTTTTTGCTATCTTGGCCGCGGAGAAACATAAACTGCACTGCGTTGAAAACCGTTAAAGTTGCAACCTATCCCTCGGAGCTATACGTGTTTCAGGGACGACTCGAGGCTGAGGGTATTCCCTCCTATATTGCCAATGAGAATATTATTGGCGTTCAGCCATTCTACTCCACTGCGGTGGGTGGGGCCTCGCTGGAGGTTAACGATGCCGACTACGAGCGGGCAGCAGCCCTAATGGATGAGGTGGAGGCCAACGAGTATGACCTGGAGAACGATGAGGAGTTTTTACGCACAGAGGAGGAGCTGCAGCTGAAGGAGGCCTTCCGACTAAATCCAAAGCTAACCCCGGCAGAGCTGATGAAGAAGGTGGAGATAAGCTACCTCAATGCCGAAGAGGTTGCAGAAATTATTAAGACGGAACAGTCTTTTGCTGCCGATAAACCTTCAGGATTGGGATTTTGGGAATCGCTGTATGGCGGCACGCTGGGCCGGTTTTTCCGACCCAAGAAAACGGTATTCTACCTCGAGAGCGATCTTATTTCCAACAAGAATCTGGCTAAAGGTAAACGCCCAATTGTTAAATGTCCTCATTGCGGTTCGGAGAATACGGCCTTTGGCTACTCGGTTAAGGTAAGGCAGGGCCCTATAGAGTTTGTTGTTTCGTTGCTATTTACCTTGCTGTTTTACCTATCTGCCCCATTTCCCTCCTTTCGTAAGCGCTACCATTGCTTCAACTGTGGCAATGAGTTTAGGATCGATTGAAAGAATTCAACCATCTGTATTGGAAATTTTTTTCGCCCTATAAAACAACTGCGAAGCGGTTTAATATGAATAGCCATGGGCTGCTGCCCATGGTGACAAGCCTCACCTAGAGCGAGCGGTGCGCACACCTTCATTGTTCAATACGCTAAAGCAACTCCGCACCGCAATAGCAAATGGTTGAAATGCATTTCTGCCACCCGTTCCGGGTTTTCAGTTGCGCTTTACGCGGATTTTCTATAATCATGCCAGCCCTTCGGGCTTTAAAATATTTCGTCCTACAAACCCAATCCCGACGGGATGTCATGTTTGTAGCCGGGGGTGCCAACCCCCGGAAAAGGAACACCCCCAAGCGCGAGCGGTGCGCGCTCCTTCGTTGTTCAATGCGCTGAAGGTAACACGCACCGCAATAGCAAATAGGTTGAAGTGCATTTCTGCCACCCGTTTCCGGGTTTTCAGTTGCTCTTTACGCTGATATTCTATAATCATGCCAGCCCTTCGGGCTTAAAATTATTTTGTCCTATAAACCCAATCCCGAAGGGATGTAAGTATGGTAGCCGGGGGTGTCAACCCCCGGAAAATAAACAAAACTAACGAGTGCGGTGCGCGCTCCTTCGTTGTTCAATGCGCTGAAGGTAACACGCACCGCAATAGCAAATAGGTTGAAGTGCATTTCTGCCACCCGTTTCCGGGTTTTCAGTTGCTCTTTACGCTGATATTCTATAATCATGCCAGCCCTTCGGGCTTAAAATTATTTTGTCCTATAAACCCAATCCCGAAGGGATGTAAGTATGGTAGCCGGGGGTGTCAACCCCCGGAAAATAAACAAAACTAACGAGTGCGGTGCGCACACCTTTGCTGTTCAATGCGCTGAAGGTAACACGCACCGCAATAACAAAGAGGTTGAAATGCATTTCTGCCACCCGTTCCGGGTTTTCAGTTGCGCTTTACGCGGATTTTCTATAATCATGCCAGCCCTTCGGGCTTTAAAATATTTCGTCCTACAAACCCAATCCCGACGGGATGTCATGTTTGTAGCCGGGGGTGCCAACCCCCGGAAAAGGAACACCCCCAAGCGCGAGCGGTGCGCGCTCCTTCGTTGTTCAATGCGCTGAAGGTAACATGCACCGCAATCACAAAATTTTAAAGGGCGCAATAGAAGTAAACATTGAGGTAATGATTTTATCCTTTTCAAAATAGATGGTAATTGGGAAGGATCTGAAACATACCCCTTAATTGATTGTTATCAACTTGTTGGGTTATAATTTACATACTATTTTTCCTGATTCACTATGTTTCTATTTGATGAACAGGCAGGTTACTTGTTGCGCAAGCAATATTCATTTATAAGTTATTGACCTTAACTGTGGATTGAAGTACATTTAAATAGCTTTTGAACAAATTATGTCGTATTTTTCAGGAAGATAAAAAGCTTTCACTGCATGAAGAATTTATCCTTTTTAAGTAAGCTGTTGATTGGTATTCTAACTATTATTTTGGTTACGGTCACTGTATTAGTCTATTTGAACTATTACAACTTTAGCAACCACTTTAAGAAAATAGTTGCCAACCAGCTGGAATCGGTTGCCATTCTTAAGGCCGATGATATTTCAGAATGGAGAAATGAACGATTATCGGATGCTAAATACTTACAAACTAACCAAGAGTTTCATACGCTGGTTAACCGCTATCTAAAGCTTTCGTCCGATACAGGGGTAAGAAATCAGCTGGTTAGCTTCGTAAAGCAGCTGCAAACCAGCCACCACTATGACTTCTTTTTGGTTAGCAAAACGGGCAAAGTCGATTTTGCTAAGTCAACAAACCTTGATAAGCTCTCCAGCATAGTTTCTAATAAAGCAAAAGAGTGCATTGTCACTAAAAAGATAGTTTTTCTCGACTTTTATTGCAACGAATATACCCAGCATGCTTTCCTAGGTCTGTTAATTCCACTAAATATTGAAGGAAGGAGGCAGCCGATTGACGAGGTTGCAGTATTACGAATATCTCCCTTGAACTACCTATACCCAACCCTTGCCAAGTGGCCCACTCCATTTCAAACTGCCGATATTATATTGTTGAGGCAGGAAGGGGATTCAATGCTTATTTTAAATAATACAAAAAATACAATCGGTGCCGCTTTGCGGATAAGTATCCCAATTACAGATTCAATCCATGTAAAAAAACCTAGCTTTTTCAGGGGTAAGGGAATCTGGATAATGAATGGCCTTAGTGGACAGCAGTATGTGGCCAGTTCAAAAAAGGTTGAAGGATCTCCTTGGATTTTGGTTACTCGGATTGTTAAACAAGAGGCATACAAGCCATTGCTCTACAGAAGTATACTCCTTTTTTTCATTATTGCTATGTTTTTTGTAACCATAGTAGTAACGCTATTGCTGGTTGTTCATTTGCAAAAATCGAAGGCTTACCGATTGACACTTGAAAGGGAGCGGAAGCTTTGGGAAAAGGAGAATTTATACTCCACGTTGCTGAGGAACGTTCCACAGAAAATATTCTTTAAGAATAAAGATTTGGTCTACCAATCGTGCAACGAGCATGTGGCTGCCGATTTGGGTATTACCCCTGAGGAAATTGCCGGGAAAACAGACTACGACCTCCACAACCCCGAGCTGGCCAAGAAGTTTCGCGCCGACGACCTCCGAATACTTGCCAGTGGTATTGCCGAGCAAATGGAGGAGAGCTATGAAGTGGATGGTGAGCAGAGAACTATTATAATTAACAAAGCTCCAGTAAAGGATGAACAGGGTAACACGGCAGGAATTCTTGGAGTTTTTACCGACATTACTAAGTTTAAACAGAATGAGCTCCAAGTAAAACGAGTAAGCCGAATATACAATGTTCTAAGCGAGGTAAACCAAGCTATTGTTCGCATTCGGGACCTGAAAAGTCTCTACCAGCGAATTTGCGACATTGGTGTAACCATTGGTGAGTATAGAAATATTTGGATTGGCATCTACGATGAATCCAAAGAGGTACTGGAAGAGGTTGCTAAGGCAGGTGTTTTTGAGGAATCTATTAAACCCTGCTTCACATCACTCCACTCATCAACCTGTCCAGTTGCAAAGGCTTTTATGGAGAAAAAAAGTCAAGTTGGAGGGGCAAGTAATAAAGCTGATTGCTCCGTTGATATTTGTAAGCATGGCATACGATCGTTTGCCTATTTCCCAATTTTCCTTCAGGATAAAGCGATTGGTATTTTAGGCGTTTATGTTGGCACCGACAATTTTTTTAGTGCTGATGAGCTCAAGCTGCTCGAAGAGCTGGCATCCGATGTTGCGCTAGCCATGGATGTTGATGCAAAGAAGCAGGAGCAGATTAAGGCAGAGAGTTCCATTAAGGTGGAGAAGGAGCGGTTGGAGATGGCGCAACGGATTGGCCATGTTGGAAGCTGGGAGCTTGATCCTGTAACACAAATATTTTGGGCTACTGAGGAATCATTTAGAATTTACGGGCTTGAAGTAACACCAAATAATCAGGTTTCGTTAGAAGTGATTGAACGTTGCATACCTAACAGGGAAGTAACCCACCAGGCGCTTTTGAATCTGGTTGAGCGAGGCGAAGTGTTTGATAAGGAATTTGAGGTGGTTCCATCCAATGGTGAGCCATTAAGGTGGGTACACGTTATTGCTCAGCTGGAGGTCGACTCGCTTAAAAATTCGGCAAAAGTAATTGGTGTAATTGAAGATATTACTGAGCAGCATTCCTACCAGATAGCGCTGCAAAAGAGTGAAGAGTATTTTAGGTTACTCTACGAGCAGGCTCCCACGCCTTATCAATCGCTGAATGAGAATGGTGAAATTGTTGAGATAAATAAAGCATGGCTCTATCACCTTGGATTCGAACGGGAGGAGGTTATTGGGCATAGTTTCGCCGAGTTTTTAGTCCCGGAGCAGGTGCCCCTTTTTCTAGAGCGATTCCCTAAATTTAAACAAGATGGTGTGGTTTCTGGTATCGACTTTAATCTCCTTCATAAAAACGGGAAAAAGGTTATTGTGCTCGAGGTGGATGGACGCATTGCCTACGATAGGGAGGGAAAATTTAAGCAGACCCATTGTGTTCTTCACGATATTACAGAAAAGAAGGAGGCAGAGCTGGCCATTCGGGAGAGCGAGGCACGGTATAGGCTGCTCTTCCAAAGCAGCCCCTTACCAATGTGCGTTTATGATACCAAAAATTTAGGATTTTTGGCAGTTAATGAAGCAATGGTGACCAAGTATGGTTACTCCCGCGACGAGTTGATGCAAATGACCATTAAAGATATTACTCCGCAGGATGATGTAGAGGAGCTAGAGAGTGCCCTCCAGAATCAGGTAAAGTTGAGGACTTACCCTCACCCCTGGCGCCATATTTTAAGGAATGGCGAAATTGTGTATGTTGAAATTACCTCTCATGCCATTGATTTCTTAGGAATACAGTCTCGTTTAGTGCTGATTAACGACATATCGGAGAAGCTGGAGGCCGAGAAAGCAGTTCGAGAGTCGCACCAAACTGCCCAATCTACGCTCGATTCTCTATCGGCCCTAATTTGCGTTTTAGACAAGAAAGGGGAGGTAGTTGCTCTTAACAAGGCTTGGCTTGGTCATTCCAAAGTAAACCATGCCATACTTCGGGCTGCAAAGGTTGGAGATAATTTCATTGATAATTGTCTTCATGCTAAGACAATTGGAAAGGAGAGTGCCTTCTCTTTTGCCGATGGAATACAATCGGTTATTTCCGGTGAAGCAAGAAGTTTTTCAATGGTTTATGAAGTAGAAGGTGACAGGGGAACTCTTTGGTTTTTGGGTAAAGTGATTCCGTTTGCAACCGACAACAACTCCTTAGCCTCTCGTGTAATAGTAATTAGCGAGGATATTACGCGGCGGAAACAGTATGAAATATCGTTGCGCAAAAGCGAGCATCAACTTATTGAACAGAATGAAGCCTACTTTGCACTCAACGAGGAGCTGAGCGAAAGCTACGATCGCATTCAATCCATTAACGAGGAGTTAATGGCGGCCAAGGAGAAAGCAGAGGAGAGCGATAGGCTAAAATCGGCATTCTTGGCAAACATGAGCCACGAAATTCGAACTCCAATGAACGGATTACTTGGCTTTTCTGAGATGCTGGGTATTCCAAATCTATCGACAGAAAAGCGGGCTTTTTACATGGATATTGTGAAGAAAACAAGCCAGCAGCTGCTCTCAATCATTAACGATATAATTGATATTTCGAAGATCGAAACCAACCAGGTGAAGGTAAACTTGGGTAGTGCAAACATTTCGGCTCTGATGAGTAAGGTTAAGGCGCTGCTAGATCCTCAAGCTACCTTAAAAAAGTTGGAGTTACGGTTGGTTATGGCTGTTCCCAACGAGCATTGTAATATTGTGACCGATGAGGTAAAGCTTTCGCAGGTAATTATCAACTTAATCAACAATGCCTTGAAATTTACCCCCAAAGGCTACATCGAATTTGGAGTATCCAAAGAGGAGCACTTGCTGAAATTCTACGTTAAAGATACTGGAATTGGTATTTCACCCGAACACCAGCTGCTAGTGTTTGAGCGTTTTAGGCAGGTTGAGACTGACCTTTCACGCCATTTTGGTGGCTCGGGGCTTGGGCTTTCCATTTCAAAAGCCTTTATTGAGGTGCTAGGTGGGCGCATTTGGCTTGAATCCGAAGTTGGAATTGGGTCAACATTCTTCTTTACCATGCCCTATTTTTCTTCCGATGCCGACCAAGCTAGCGTTCTTCAGAAGCCAAGCATTTCTAAAAATAATCTCTCGGGAATTGTTATTCTTGCTGCCGAAGATGAAGATATTAACTTTCTCTATCTTCAGGAGCTGATGATGGAAACCGGCGTAACCATAATTCGTGCAAAAAATGGAAAAGAGGCCGTTGATATTGGCCTTGCCGACAGCCGTATCAGCTTAGTTTTGATGGATATAAAAATGCCTATTATGGGTGGTGATGAAGCCACCAAACAGCTTAAGGTAGTGCGTCCGCTTTTGCCAATTATTGCCACCACAGCCTATGCCATGGGCGGCGATAAGGAGCGTTTGCTTGAGGCCGGATGTGATGCCTATCTCTCAAAACCCATCGGCCAGAAAGAGCTGCTTGAATTAATTAAAAATTTTATAGGACGATAGCGTATTTTCAGCTTAGCTGCTCTTGCTGTGCTAAGTAAATTTTCAAAATAGGGCTCGATATAAGTTATTAGTAGGAGATCTCTATTTTAACCTTCTTCCGCTTGATGGGTTGATTTCGCAGCAGCTCAACGGTCTCGATTGCCTTGGCTCTATTAATGGCAGCAAACGACATGTAGTCGAGCACCTCAATTCGTCCCAGCTCCTCCTTATTGAGACCTCCCTTTTGCAGCAGAAGGCCAACAATATCAATTTTGTTTATTTTGTCTTTTTTCCCGGCCGAAATGTAAAGAGTTACCCATTCAGGTAGGTCGGGTATGGAAGTATCGCCTGAAATATCAAACATTTCAATGTTAGGATCGACAAAAGAGGGGAGATACTCCTCCTCTGAAAGGATAAGGTATGCGCTGCCGTTGGCGTGCATTCTGGCCGTGCGTCCGTTGCGATGAATAAATGCATCCTCATTGTGAGGCAGCTGGTGGTGAATAATATTTTGTATTTCTGGAATATCAAGCCCTCGGGAGGCGAGGTCGGTTGTAATAAGAAGATAGTGGCTACCATTTCTGAACTTAATGAGCGCTCGTTCGCGATCTTCCTGCTCCATTCCGCCGTGGAAAGCATCGCTAGCAACGCCTCTTTCGTTGAGGAGGTCACAGATTCGGTCAACGGCTTCCCTGTGGTTGCAGAACACCAAGGTTGGCGCATTTCCAAGCTTGCAGATCAAGCGAAAAAGGGCATCAAATTTATCTTTTCCGGTAGCGGCTACCTGCATGGTGGTAAGCGCAGGCGAAGATTCCTTTTCCAGAAAATTTAAGGTAATAGGGTTGTGAATTCCGGTAAATGCAGGAATATCATCCGATTGGGTAGCCGAGGTAAGAATTCGCTTGTTCAGCTGGGGGAGTTGCCCAATTATGGTGGCCATATCTTCTTGAAAACCCAATTCCAGCGATTTGTCAAACTCGTCGAGCACTAACGTTGTTATTTTAGCGGTGCTGAAGCTATTTCTCCGAAGATGGTCGACAATCCTACCCGGAGTGCCAATAAGTAGTGCAGGCGGTTCTGTAAGGTTGTTTATTTCGGTCTTAATGGCATGTCCTCCATAGCAGCAGGTCACCTTAAATCCGGTGGCAACTTTTCGAAAAACCTGCTCTATTTGGAGCGAAAGTTCCCTCGAGGGTGCAAGAATAAGGGCTTGAACACCACTTGTTGCAGGATCCATAACCTGTAGTAGGGGCAGTAGGAATCCCAATGTTTTTCCGGAACCGGTTGGGGAAAGAAGGATAACATCTCCAGTTGCCAAGCAAGCCTTTATGGCCTCTTCCTGCATGTGTGTAAGATGGGAAATACCCATTGAGTTGAGCGTGGTGCGAACCGAAGCTGATATATTTTGCATGGAGCAAAGGTAATGTAAAAGATGGATTGCTCTTGAACTCAGCTGCTCTTCGTGTTTATTGATAATAGCTAAACTCTTGTAGTGGAAAACTATCAAATGCATGTTTCCTTGCGAAAAGAACTATTTTTGTTGACTCATCTTAACCTATAACCTAACCAAATGAAATTGCGGTATTTAATTTATTGTATAGTAATGCTTATGGGAGCTACATCATGTAATGAGGGAGCTAAAACCTCCACAAATCCACTTTTGGGTGAATTTAATACGCCCTACCAGACACCCCCTTTTGATAAAATTTTGCACGAGGACTACAAGCCAGCCTTCGATGCAGCCATTCAGCAAGCAAAGGCTGAGGTTGACTCCATTGCTGAAAACAAGGCTGATCCTACTTTCGAGAATACCGTTGCGGCGCTCGATGGATCGGGCCAGCTACTCGATAGGGTAAGCAACATCTTCTTCAACCTAAATGAGGCGAATACCGATAGCACCATGCAGGCTATTGCTCAGGAGGTTTCACCGTTGCTTTCTGACTTCAGTAACGATATTAACCTAAACGAAAAGTTGTTTGCGCGGGTAAAAGCGGTCTACGATAAGCGGAACAACCTTGGGCTGAATACGGAACAGATGACGCTGGTGGAGAAGACCTATCGCGGCTTTGTAAAAAATGGTGCCAACCTCGACTCTGCATCCAAGGCGCGCTATCGGGAAGTTACCCGCAAGCTCAGCGAGCTGTCGCTCAAGTTCAACAATAATGTGTTGGCCGAAACCAACAGCTATATTCTGCACCTAACCGATTCCAGTCAGCTTGCTGGTTTACCGGAAAGTGCAGTAGAGGCCGCCGCAATGGTAGCCAAAGAGCGCAAGCTCGATGGATGGGTTTTTACGCTCCAGCAACCCAGCTTTCTTGCATTTATGAAGTACGCCGATAATCGCGATCTCCGCAAGCAGCTCTACATTGCCTATTCTACCAGGGGAATTAGGAATAAGGAGAACGACAACCGCGAGGTGATTCGCCAAATTGTTAATCTTCGGTTGGAGATGGCTAATCTTTTGGGTTTTAAGGATTATGCCGACTTGGTATTGCAAGATCGTATGGCCGAATCTTCTGAAAAGGTGAACAGCTTCCTTGCCGACCTGCTGAAGGCATCGAAACCTGTTGCCGAAACCGATGTGAAAGAGGTTGAAGAATATGCTCATAGGCACGGTTTCGAGGGAACTATTCAACGTTGGGATTGGAGCTACTACTCCGAGAAGCTACGCGATGAAAAGTATAGCCTTAACGATGAGCTGCTAAAACCTTACTTTCAGCTTGACAAGGTGCGACAGGGCATTTTTGAACTTGCCGGAAAACTTTATGGCTTAACCTTTAAGGAAAACAAGTCGATACCAGTATATGCCAGCGATGTCACTGCCTACGAGGTTTACAACGATTCCAGCAAGCTCATCGCCATTCTTTACCTCGACCCATTTCCACGCGCTGGTAAGAGCCAGGGTGCTTGGATGACCTCCTACCGTAGCCAGCATAAAATTGGTGGAGAGGATGTGATACCATTTATTCAAGTGGTTACCAACTTTACAAAGCCAACCGATACCAAACCTGCCTTGCTTACCCACTATGAGGTTACAACCTTCTTGCACGAGTTTGGTCATGCGCTCCACGGTATGCTTTCCAATGTAACCTACAATAGCCTATCGGGCACATCAGTTTATCGCGATTTTGTTGAGCTACCTTCCCAAATTATGGAGAACTGGGCATTGCAGAAACAGTGGCTCGATTTGTTTGCCGTAAACTACAAGACTGGCGAGAAGATTCCAGCCGAGCTGGTTCAGAAAATTATTGATAGCAAAAACTACCTGAGCGGTTATGCTACCGTTCGTCAGCTTAGCTTCGGCATAGTTGATATGTCTTGGCACTCCATTACAGTGCCATTTAAGGGCGATGTGCTTGCGTTTGAGCAGAAGGCCATGGCACCAACCGAACTCTTCCCTGTAGTGCCTAATACAGCCTTTTCTACCGCTTTTGGACACATATTTGCTGGTGGATATGCGGCAGGCTATTACAGCTATAAGTGGGCCGAGGTGTTGGAAGCCGATGCATTCTCCCTGTTTGAGAAGAATGGCATATTTGATCGTGCAACGGCAGAGTCGTTCCGTAAAAACATTCTTTCGAAGGGTGGAAGTGAACATCCCATGAAGCTGTATGTTCGATTTAGGGGACAGGAGCCAAGCATTGATGCTCTACTTAAGAAATCAGGCTTGAAGAAAGAGTAGTTCGTAGGAGTTAAGGAGCATAATAAAAGAGGCTGTCCAAATCAGGACAGCCTCTTTTTTAGCGATTAATTGATTACCAAATTTTTACTCTCTTATCGGGAGCAACGTAGAGTTTATCACCAGGTTTTACATCGAATGCGTCATAAAACTTGTCGATATTGGACAAAGCACCATTTACGCGGAAGCGGGCAGGGGAGTGAACATCCTCCTTAATGCGGCGCATCAGCTCTTCCTTGCGAATGTTTTCCATCCAAACCTGAGCATAGCCAAGGAAGAATCGCTGATCGGCTGTAAAGCCGTCGATCTTCTTTGGCTGCTTTCCATTTAATGCAATTTGCAATGCATCGTAGGCGATGTTCAAACCACCATTGTCGGCAATATTTTCGCCCAAGGTAAGAGGTCCGTTAACGTGCAGACTGTCAACAGCAATGAACTTGCTGAACTGGTCGGCAAGAACCTTAGTTCGAGCATTAAAGTTCTCGGCATCCTTTGGTGACCACCAATCAATCATGTTTCCATCCTTGTTGAAATGACGGCCTTGGTCATCGAAACCGTGGGTCATTTCGTGGGCAATTACCATACCAATGGCACCGTAGTTAACGGCATCGTCAGCGTTCAGGTTAAAGAATGGAGGCTGAAGAATGGCCGCAGGGAAAACAATCTCGTTGTTGAGCGGATTGTAGTAAGCATTAACCGTTTGTGGTGTCATTCCCCATTCGGTTGGATCCACCGGTTTGCCAAGCTTATCTAGATTTTCTTTAACCAAGAATGCTCTAGCGTTCATTACATTATCAAAGTAGCTGTCCTTTTTAATGGAGAGCTTTGTGTAGTCCTTCCACTTGTCGGGATACCCAATTTTTACTGTAATGGCTTTGAGCTTCTCAATGGCCTTGGTTTTGGTAGAATCGGTCATCCAGTCCACCTTTGCAAGGCGTATTGCGTATGCTGCTTGTAGGTTTTTAACTAGCTGGATCATTCTTTCCTTGGCCTCTGGCGGGAAGAACTTTTTAACGTAGAGCTGACCTACTGCTTCACCAAGATAGGTATTTGCTGCACCAGAAATCCTCTTCCAGCGTGGGCTAATGGTTTTTTGCCCAGAAAGAATAGTTCCATAGAAATGGAAGCTCTCGTTGACGAATTGAGAGGAGAGAATGCCAGTACTTTCGTTAATTACATTCCACTTTAGGTATGTTTTCCAGTCGTTAAGAGAAACCTTTGGTATCATGGTATTGAGTTCTGCAAAGAACTTAGGTTGCGTAACCACAATTGGGTCATTGGACTTAACGCCCATGTCGTTAAAGTAGGCTTCGAACCGCAAATTTGGAAATTTTTTAATCAGGTCGGCCATTGGGGTTGGGTTGTATAGGGCCTGCATATCGCGATTTTCCAACCGAGTATTTGATGCTTTTGCAAGTTGAGTCTCAACGGTCATGATGGTTTTTGCATCAGCTGCAGCTTTCTCCGGTGCTTCACCCACCATTTCGAGAAGTTTCTGAACGTACTTCAAATACTCGCTTCTTATTTCCTGAGAGCGAGCATCTGTTTCAAGGTAGTAGTCCCTGTCAGGTAGGCCAATACCATCCTGGCTAAGGTAAATACGATAAACCTTGCTATTCATCAGATCCTGCTCGATTCCCATATCGAACATGCTGCTGATGGCATGTAGATGCAGGTATGAAACAAAATCAACCATTTGAGGAATGGAATTAATAGAATCAATCTTTTCAAACAGTGGTTTAATTGGATCATAACCAAGCTTGTCGATAGCATTGGTGTCGAGACCGGAGGAGTAGAAGTATCCCATTTTTTGGTCAAGACTACCTTTGGGATCATTATCCGCATTGGCGGCAGCCTCCTCCAGAATTGATTTTACATCCGAAATACTCTTTTCATAAACCTTATCGAATTCACCGTAGGAGGTTTTGTCGTCGGGAATTGGGTTGTTTTTAAGCCAAGTTCCACCAGCATACTGAAAGAAGTCGGTTCCAGGTTTCACTGTCAAGTCCATATTTGCTTTATCTAAAGCCTTATGATCTTGGCCATCATTTCCCTTGCAGGCGAATAGCATCAGCGGGAGGGAAACTATTGCAACTTTTGCCAAAATGTTTCTCATTTTCGAATTTAATTACTGTATAAAAGTGGTTAATAGCATATAAAGATACCAACAGAAAACCAATATTTTATCAATTTTCACCTCGAAGTCTGAAAAATCATGACTTGAGGATGGCGATTGATTTTCTGTTGGTATTAGACTAAATTGTTACCAAATCATCGGTCTATTTTCCGGTGCCCTGTATAACGGATCTTTGGGGCTAATATTAAAGGCATCGTAAAATTCAGGAATGTTGAAAAGTGCGCCATTAACCCTGAATTTTCCTGGGGAGTGAACGTCCTCCTTAATCCTTCGCATCAACTCCTTATCGCGAATTCCTTGTCTCCAAACGTTGGCATAGGAGAGGAAAAAGCGCTGTTGAGGCGTGAAGCCGTCGATGGTTGGCTCGTTTCCTTTGGCAACCAACTTCTTAAAGGCGTTGTAGGAGATGGTTAATCCACCATAATCAGCTATATTTTCGCCGAGTGTAAGCCTTCCGTCTAGGTGCATTGTATCGATGGCTACAAAAGCGCTATAATCATCGGCTAAATTCTGAGTGAGGTCATTGAACTTCTGAGCATCAGCGGGTGTCCACCAATCGGAAAGATTACCATCTTTATCGTATAGCCTTCCTTGGTCGTCGAAGCCATGGGTCATTTCGTGGCCAATTACACAACCAATACCACCGTAATTCAGGGCGTCATCAGCCTTTAAATCGAAGAAAGGTGGACGTAGAATAGCTGCGGGGAAAACAATCTCGTTCATGGTTGGGCTATAGTAAGCATTTACCGTTTGAGGTGTCATTTCCCACTTGGTTCTGTCTACCGGTTTTCCCAGCTCAGCAAGATTATCTTGAAAATGGAATGCGTTAGCATTTTTGACATTCTGTAGGTAGCTGTCTCGGGAAATGGTTAGCGCAGAATAGTCCTGCCATTTATCGGGATAGCCAACCTTCACATTTATTTTTGCCAGTTTTTCAAGCGCTTTTTCCTTGGTTGGTTCACTCATCCAAGGCAGCTGCTTAATGCGCTCCTTATACGATTCTTTCAGGTTGTTTACCAGGTCAATCATTTTTGCCTTTGCTTCGGCGGGGAAATACTTCTTTACATAAAGTTCACCAATTGCTTCGCCTATGGCTCTATCGGCGGTAGCAGAAACACGCTGCCATCTGGGGAGATTTACTTCTCTGCCTGAAAGCTGCTTGCCGTAGAAATCAAAATTATTGGCTTCGAACTTACTGCTTAAGTATGGGGAGTAACGGTTAAGAACATTCCACTTAAAATATATTTTCCAGCTATCAACCGGAATATCCTTAATCATTTTGCCTAGCTCTGTGAAAAATTTAGGATTATCGACAATAAAAGATTCTACGTTTTTAACGCCAAGGGCTGTAAAGTAAGCATTCCAGTTGATTCCGGGTGCCAACTTCTGCATCTCCTTAACAGTTTCCTTGTTGTAAGTTTTAATAGGATCGCGGCGCTCTTTACGGCTCATAGATGATTGAGCAAGGCGGGTTTCTAAACTCAAAATATCTTGGCCAAATTGCTTAGCGTTAGAGGAATCAACACCTGTTAGTTCAAAGGATTTAGCAATGTATTTAAGATATGCATCTCTTATTTCCTTTGATCTGCTGTCGTTGCCGAGGTAGTAATCACGATCGGGTAACCCCAAACCACCTTGTGAAAGGTTCGCAATCATGCTGTTGGAGTTTCTTTCGTCCTGAACAACGCTAAAGTTGAACGCGGGGCGAAGACCCATTGTTTGCAGGGAGGCAATATAACCTTGAATTTCTTCTGGTTTGGATAATTTATCAATGTTTTCGAAATCGCCTTTAAGTGGTGTAAAGCCAGCATTTTCAATGGCTGTAGTGTCCATTCCTGAAGCGTAAAAATCACCAACCTTTTGTAGATTGGAACCCTTAACTGCATTGGTAGATGCTGCTGCTTCTTCCAGAATGCCTTTTACGAAAACATTGTTCTCCTCTTGTAGCTGATCGAATGATCCCCAACGGGACCTATCGCCAGGGATGGGGGTGTTTTTAATCCAGTTGCCATTGGCATAATCGTAAAAATCTACGCCTGGTTTAATGGACAAATCCATGTTGGCTGGTGAGAATGCCAAGGAGGTTTGCTTGTCTGAATGTCCACAACCCGCTATTCCCAGCAAGGTTGCCATGCCTGCTAGGATCATTAGTTGGTGCTTAGTCATATTACTTCAATGTTAAGTTATTTATGGTGGTTAGATAGGTTTGGCTGCTAACCGTTTAATTGTGTGGATAAAATTAGGAAAAACAGATGATGCTAAATGAAAAAAAGCCACCAGATTGGTGGCTTTCCTCTTTTCTGTTAGCTATTCAAAAAGTTTAAATGCTTTCTGAATAATTGCTATTGCTTCTCGCAGTTCCGGCTCGGTAATAACCAACGGCGGGGCAAAGCGAATAATATGATCGTGGGTAGGTTTAGCAAGCAGACCTAAGTCGCGCATGGCAAGGCAAACGTCCCAAGCGGTTTTGCCATTTTTAGGTCTTACCACAATGGCGTTGAGTAAACCTTTACCTCTAACAAGGTCAACCATGTGGCTGTTGGTCTCTTTCTTAAATTTTTCCATCTCTTCGCGGAAGATTTTGCCCATGCGTTCAGCATTCTCGGCCAAATTTTCATCCTTAATTACGCTAAGAGCCTCAATTGCAACCTTACAAGCCACTGGGTTTCCTCCAAAAGTGGAGCCGTGTTCACCTGGCTTAATGCAAAGCATAATGTCGTCGTCGGCAAGAACTGCAGACACAGGCATCACGCCACCAGAAATTGCTTTCCCAAGAATAAGAATGTCGGGACGAACGTTTTCGTGATCACAGGCTAACATTTTACCTGTGCGGGCAATACCTGTTTGAACTTCGTCGGCAATGAATAGCACATTTTTAGCTTTGCAGAGATCCTTTGCTTTTTTCAAATACCCTGCATCGGGAACAAATACCCCAGCCTCACCTTGGATTGGTTCAACAAGGAAACCCGCAACATTGGGATCTTGCAGTTCTTTTTCGAGCGCTGGGATGTCGTTGTAAGGGATCTTGATAAATCCAGGAGTAAATGGACCAAAACCCGCATAGGAATCGGGGTCGGTGCTCATGGATACAATGGTTATGGTGCGACCATGGAAGTTGCCATCGCAAACAATAATCTTGGCCATATCATCCTTAATCCCCTTTTTACTGTAAGCCCATTTGCGGCATAGCTTAAGAGCTGTTTCGTCGGCTTCCGCACCGGAGTTCATCGGAAGAACCTTGTCGTATCCAAAATACTTGGTTATAAACTCTTCAAATTCTCCAAGAACATCGTTGTAAAAGGCTCGTGAAGTCAGCGTAAGCACTTCTGCTTGCTGTTTCATTGCATTGATAATTCTTGGGTGGCAGTGACCTTGGTTTACGGCGGAATAGGCCGAAAGGAAGTCGAAGTATCTTTTGCCTTCAACATCCCACATGAATACGCCTTTTCCTTTTTCGAGTACTACTGGTAGGGGATGGTAGTTGTGGGCTCCATACTTGTCTTCCCGATCCATGAACTGCTTTGGTGTCATCTTTGTCATTTCAGTTAGTTTATGAGGTTTGTTATCTGTTTTTGCGGACACAAGTCTAGCAAAGGTTTTGCTCTTAAACAAGAATCGAAATCATATTTTTAGAAACTTTAACCTATTATATAGCATCATTTTAACTTAAGGGGAAGGGATCAGTGCATTGTAGGGCGAGACTAATTAGTTTATTTCTTATTTGTAGCGAGTTTTTGGTTTTTTTATAATTCACTGCAATGAAATATGATAGAGGAGAGAATGAGATTACGACTGCTTTATCGTTTCATTAAGGGAACATTTCCTTGACTTGGTCGATTATTAGCTTTATCTTGATGCGCTGAAATAAGATATTGGCTAGCTTTAAAAAGTTTAATATTAGCGCGATATGGAGCAGGTATATAAGATTTTGTTGGTGGACGACGAGAATGATATCCTTGAATTTGTTGGATATAATTTAAGGAAGGAGGGCTTTGATGTCTATACGGCCAGCAACGGTATGGAGGCTATTCGGTTGGCAGAAGAGGTGATGCCCCACCTAATTCTTTTAGACGTGATGATGCCTGAAATGGATGGTATTGAAACTTGTGAGGTGATTCGTCATAATCCTAAGCTGAAGAATATATTTGTTGCCTTTCTCACCGCCAGAGGTGAGGACTACTCCCAAATTGCAGGGTTTGAAGCCGGTGGCGACGACTATATTGCAAAGCCAATTAAACCAAAGGTGCTGGTGAGTAGGATTAAAGCCATGCTAAAGCGTCTTGACAGCAATATTGTTGATACGAGCGGAGAAAGTCAGTTAATTAATATTGCTGGCATTGTTATCGACAAGGAACGCTACATGGTGGTTAAGGAGGGAGAAGATCTAGTGTTACCGAAAAAGGAGTTTGAACTACTCGCATTGTTACATTCCAAACCCAATAAGGTGTTTACGAGGGAGGAAATTTTCTCATCCATTTGGGGGGATAATATCATTGTTGGTGATCGCACCATTGATGTACATATTCGCAAGCTCCGCGAGAAAATTGGCGATGATTATATCAAAACTATCAAGGGTGTTGGATATAAATTTGTTGATTGACCAAAACGCTAATTTGTAGCATTAAAGTTGAAAATTTATGGATATTATTGCTGCGTTTTTATAATGGAGCAATATGTATTACATGACATGGAATTCAACGTATGAATTGGGCATTGAGAGCATTGATGCCGATCACCAAAAGTTGGTAAGTATAATCGATGAGCTCATTGGGGCTCTTTCTGAAGGGAAAGGCAAAGCAATCACTGAGCCATTGCTTAAAAGGTTATCGGACTATACCATTTCTCATTTTAGGAGAGAGGAATTTTTACTGAAAAGCGCAAATTATGACGACCTTGAATCTCATGTGCGTCAGCACCAATTGTTCATTGAAAAGATAAAAGAGTTTCAGCAGAAGCATAAGTCTGGTGCTGAAGGCGTGGCAATTGAAATGATGAAGTTCCTTAAAGACTGGCTCGTAAACCATATTCTTGTTATTGATAAGAAATATCAAGGTGTCATTAAGACTAAGATGGGGCTTAAGTAGGCGAATAAGTTACCTTGATCAATGATATTTTGGGACAAAAAAGGGTGCAATTAGCACCCTTTTTTTGTGAATATATAGCCAAGGCTATTCGTCGTAATTGTTCAGAATAAAATCACGCTGCGCTTTAAGCAGATTGATGGTTTGAAGCAGCATGTTTTTAGATTCATTGAGAATACCCAGATAGAGAACGCTGTTACGTGTGCCCGTCTCATTGGATTTTATACGCTTAATTTGGTTTTTACGGGCAACATTGATGGTTTCAAGGATATCCTGCTGCGCACTAATAACCATAGGAATATCAGTAAAGTCATTGTCGGAAACCATTTTAATGATTTGCTCGAAAAGTTTAGATATTTTTAGGTTAATATCCTTGATCTCATTTTGTTGAACCTTATTAAAGCCTTTGTGGTTGTTATCGATGTGCTGAAAACTTGGGCCAGTTACAAAGGTAAGCGAATGAGCAATTTCACGGAGGTAGTCAATCACCTGTACGTAGAAGTGCCCAGTTTCAACGGAATCGGCCCGGAATTTTTGTAACGTGGTTGTTAAGTTGAGCTTTAATTTTTTAGCGTCAAAATTTAGATCATCAACCCTAGCATTTATCTTTTTGAGTAACTTTCTGTCTTCGGTTGATAAGCCAACCAGCGTTTGATTATAAATTTCAATGGAGTTTTTCAACATTTCCTCCACATCCTTTATGCATTTACGAACAATGTTAGAATCTTCAAAAGCTAGCTCATCCACCTCGGCAGAGTGACGCTCAGCATATTTTTTCTTATGCAGCTTGTGGCTTTTTAGCAAAATATAGCCAGCCAGAACAATTAATCCCACCATTGCCCATTTCCCACCAAAATAGAGCGCGATGGCAACCAATGACGCAACCGAAAATGCAATGAGCGCAGTGAAAAACCAGCCTGAAATTACTGTAACCACACCGGTTATTCGGTAAACGGCACTCTCGCGTCCCCAAGCTCGGTCGGCGAGGGAAGATCCCATGGCCACCATAAAGGTTACGTAGGTTGTGGAGAGAGGCAGCTTTAGAGAAGTTGCCATCGATATTAAGATACTAGCAATGGTAAGGTTAACAGAGGCTCTTACGAGGTCGAAGGAGGCATTGGCGGCATTCTTACGCGGGTAAACCTTATGGGTCTTGGTTTGGTCGAATCGACTCTCTATAAAACGGACAATAGGGCCTGGGGTAATGCGGGCTAGTGAAGCTGAAACCGCCATAGTTTGCCTTACTAGAGTTCGAGAGAACTGTGACGAACCAAATCGCTCTATTCCGCTGTCCTGTCGTGCAAGGTTCACTTCTGTTTCAGTAACCGTTCTCGACTTTTTGGATAGGAAAAGGGTGGCCACCATAATCAGACCAGCAATGAGCAGATAGTAGGTGTTGGTTGCGACCGGCCCGGCAAGCTGCGACATTACCAAATGATCCGCGGCAACACCTGACGCCGCAAATATCTGATAGGACTTGAGGCCAGCCATTGATACTCCAATGAAGTTAACCAAATCGTTGCCTGCAAAGGAGAGGGCCAATGCAAAGGTACCCACAAGCACAATTAGTCTAAATATGTTGAAACGGAAAAATATGGTAATAAGCTGAAGTATTATTGACCATCCTAAAAAGCTTATCAGCAGGATTAGTGATGTTTCATTGTTGAGGTAATCGACAATGCTTTGCGGTACAAGCGTTGTTCCTTGTACCCCTTTCATGATAATAAAATAGGTGAGCGCCGTAATGGCAAATCCTCCAAAAATGGCACCAAAGTATGGATAGGTACGCCTTACATTAAAGGAGAAAATAACTCGGGCTATGTACATAACCACCGTCCCCGTTACGAACGCGACGACGACCGATATGAGAATTCCCGAGATTATTGCAAGTGCTTTATCGGTGTTGATGTATTGGCTTAAGGAGGAAAGTGAACCTCCGTTGCTAAGTATTTTTACTGAGGCAACTGCAACTGCTGAGCCTAATAGTTCAAATACAAGGGATACTGTGGTGGATGTAGGAAGTCCAAATGTATTAAACAGATCAAGAAGTATGATGTCGGTAATCATCACAGCCATAAAAATGACCATGATTTCCGAAAAGTAAAACTCCGTTGGGTGGAATATTCCCTTTCGTGCAATTTCCATCATACCACTCGAAAGAATTGAACCGAGAATTACACCTAGCGATGCTACAATTAGAATTATATAGCGCGGAGCGACTTGGGAGCCTATGGCTGAATTAAGAAAATTAACTGCATCGTTACTAACACCTACCACCAAGTCAATTACTGCCAATAAGATCAGAACAGTAACTGCTATCAAATAGAAATTGTCCATTTGCAAAGGTTTTCATAAAGTTTGCCCAAAGGTAATCTTGAATTAATCGGTGGGCGAATGTAGATTGTTATCATTAAGCTAAGCAAATATTAACACTAGGTTAATACTGCGTATTTTTGTCAGAAGTTATTGTCTTGCTCTAGGCTGCAATGAAAAGCAAACCCCTGCAGGTGCAACACTTAGCAGGGGCTTCTATTATAAGTTTTCAAAAATCTTCATCAGCTGCTCGCGTTTCCTTACGGCGAGTGGGATGGAGGACTTATCCTTGAGAATAAGTGTTCCACCTTCGGCCTTGTCGTACCGATCGAGGAAGTTGAGGTTTATGAGATGTGACTGGTGCGCCCTGAAAAAGCCATATGGGCTTAGCATCTCATCAAACTCCTTCAGCGTTTTAGAAACGAGCAACTTTGTATTATCCGTGAAGAAGAAGAGCGTATAGTTAGAGCTGGATTCGCATCTAATAATATCCTTAACGTTAACCAGGTGTATGCTTTCCGCGGTTTTAAGTACAATTTTCTTAAGTTCAGGAGTAACCCCTTGAATATTGGCCATAAAGGCTTTGAGCTTAAGGTTTTCGTCCTCCTTATGGATGGACTCATTGAGCTTTTCAACGGAAGCGATAAGGTCGTTTGGATCAATGGGCTTTAGCAGGTAATCGAGTGCACTAAATTTAAATGCCTGTATGGCATACTCTTCATACGCGGTGATGAAGATAAATTTGAAGTTTATGGATTCAAACATTTGAAGCAGGTCAAAGCCCGTTCCATCGGTCAGTTTAATATCTAAAAGCACTAGGTCGGGATTGTGCTTTTTGATAGCTTCGTAACCGGTGGCTACGCCGTCAGCAGTAGCCGTCAATTCGAGATTGGGGCAGTATAGTGTCACCATGTTACCAATGGCTTCTCTGGCCATGACCTCGTCGTCGATAATTATAGTTTTCAACATACGCTAAAATTTTGTTCAAGTTAGGGATTTCTAAATGATGTTTCAACCCATTTGTAGGGAATTTTAAATGTCACTTTAGTACCATGTTGTGAATTATCAATGTTAGCAAGGTCTACAATATCCATGCTGATTTTTCCTTTTTCCAACTTATTTAGGTTTTCGAGTCGCTCTTTCGATATTTTGGTGGCGAGAGAGATATGGTTTTTTTGTCCCTCTTTTTGTAATTCCATTGCTTTGTTAATGCCAATGCCATCGTCCTCCACCTCAATCAAAATAAGATCATCGTTCAGAAGGTAGCGAATTACAATATGACCTTTTCCAGCAACCGAGGTAAGCCCATGTTCTATTGCATTTTCAATAAATGGTTGGGTAAGCATAGGTGGAATAGTCATACTCTCCCGCTCAATTTCAGGATCGGCTTCTATTGCAAACTCAAATTTTTCATCAAATCGCAGGGCTTGCAATTCGAGGTAGTGTTCTAGGGTTTTAATCTCCTTGCCGATGGTGGTATACTTGTTTCTGGAATTTTCGAGGATCAAACGTACTAGCTTGGCAAAGCTGGCCAAATATTTTCCTGCCGATTTTGGATCGTTACGAAAAATATAGCTTTGTATTGCAGTAAGGGAGTTAAAAATGAAGTGTGGATTCATTTGGCTAAGCAGGAGTCGCTGCTCAAGTTCTATCGTTTTTTCTCTAAACTTAATCTGTTCCCTAACAATTTTTATCAAGTTGTAGATGCCCAAACCAATGGCAAAAAGTGAAATTGAGAAGAACCACCATGACTTCCAAAAGGGTGGTTGTATAATTATGGTAAGTTCCTTTGGCGTGGGGTTCCAAATCCCATCGCTATTGGATGCTTTAACTTTTAGGTGATAGGTTCCTGGCGCAAGATTGGTAAAGATGGCGGTTGATTGGTTGCCGTTGTTAATCCATTTGTTGTTTAGCCCTTCGAGAAGGTAAGAATATTTTATTTTTTCGGAAGTTGTAAAATCGAGTGACGCCATGTATATGGTAAGGTAGTTCTGGTTATAAGGGAGGGTTACAGAGTTGGTTTGGGTAAAATCGTTACTCAGAAGCTGATTGAAAACCTTAATTCCCGAAAGTTCTACCTGCGGTGGTTTTTGGTTTATAGTTATTTTCGATGGATTAATGATGTTAAAACCATTTTTGCCACCCACCAGCATGCTGCCATCGAGCAGCCGAATCGACCATCTGTTAAAGCTATTACCCTGAAGTCCATCCGATTCAAAGTAGGCTACATTAGACCCCTTTTCTGGAGTAACGGCATAGAGTCCGTTGTCTGTGGCAACCCATAGATGGCCTTCATAATCTTCAACTATGGATTTGACTTTTTGATTCTGGAGGTTTTCAATAAATGGAAAGGAGAGTTTCTGACCCCAACGATTGTAGCAGAATAACTTATTGCTCACTACCCAAATTCGCTGCTGCGAATCTTCGTAAATTTGAGCTATGGAAGAGGTCCCTTGAATGGGCTGGTTATCGGAGCTAAGGAAAAGGTGTTTCACTTTTAGGCTGTGCATATTTACAATGCTAATAGTGCCAAATTCATCCCCAACCCATAGTTGATTGTCGATTTTACACGCCGCGGTAAGCTTGTTTGAAAAAATATTTATGGAATCAGGGGTATTGAAGTACTTTACGGTCTTCATTCCTGGGTCAAATTTTACTAGACCATTTTCTGACCCAAGCCAAAAATCTCCATTTAGGTAGGCTCCACTTAGCAGCTCAGCACTTACATAATCTCCATGGTCAGAATTAAAAATGACGAAGGAGCTTTCTC
>Ga0307375_10001671_pt1 | contig 23807 bp, 23 predicted proteins | sample TR1MG_FD_202531 | JGI IMG/M metagenome (GOLD analysis project Ga0307375, IMG submission 202531) | Soil microbial communities from Risofladan, Vaasa, Finland - TR-1 | ecosystem: Environmental > Terrestrial > Soil > Coastal area > Acid sulfate soil | place: Finland: Risofladan, Vaasa | collected...
GCACGAGACTACCTTTAACACTTAGCATAGATTTAGGGACCTTAGATGACGATCAGGGCTGTTTCCCTTTTGACCATGGAGCTTAGCCCCCACAGTCTAACTGCTGTACTTGCACACCGGTATTCGGAGTTTGATTGAGCTGCTGAGCTTTCGCCCTTTACAGCTCATCCAGTAGCTCTACCCCCAGTGCTACGTATCAGCGCTAGTCCTAAAACTATTTCGGAGAGAACCAGCTATTACCAAATTCGATTAGCTTTTCACTCCTTACCTCAGCTCATCCGAAGGTTTTGAACAACCAACCGGTTCGGACCTCCTCCTCCATTTCTGGAGGATTCATCCTGGCCAAGGCAAGCTCATCTGGCTTCGGGTCTATGATGCACTGCGGTCCCACTCAAATTTTCGGGCTCGAAATATTCAAGCTCAAAAAATTGAGTGGGATACGCCCTATTAAGACTCGGTTTCCCTGCGCGTACACCCCTTTGGGGCTTACACAGGCAATGCACCATAAGTCGTTGGATCATTCTTCAATAGGCACAGTGTCAGGCTTGCGCCCTTCACTTCCTTGTAGGCGAATGGTTTCAGGTTCTATTTCAACGGCCTCACCGGCCTGCTTTTCACCTTTCCCTCACGGTACTTGTTCACTATCGATCATCAAAAGTATTTAGCCTTACGAGATAGTACTCGCGAATTCCTTCGAAGTGTTCTGGCCTCGAAGTACTGAAGTAAAGAAACTAAGAAGGTCACTCGTTTTCGCCTACGGGGCTTTCACCCTCTTTGGCATCACTTTCCAGAAAATTTCGGCTAACAAATGACTTTGTAACTTCTCCACCCGAACCCGTAACAAACGATCCATGGCGAACCATCGATCGTAAGTTACAAGTTAAGAGCGTTTCTCCCTTATTACCCTAGGGTGCATTTTTTTATAAATGAATCCTAGTTTCGGCTGTTCCCGTTTCGCTCGCCGCTACTCAGGGAATAAAATTTTTTCTTCTTTCCTCCGCTTACTGAGATGTTTCACTTCAGCGGGTCTGCTCTTTCATATCAAGTATGAAAGCAACTTAGGTTTGCTAAGTTAGGTTTCCCCATTCGGAAATCTCCGGATCGTCGGTTGCTACACACCTCCCCGAAGCATATCGCTGCTACGCCGCGTCCTTCATCGCCTTTTGATGTCTAGGCATCCTCCATTCGCCCTTATTATGCTTGCTTCGTCCGCTCAATGCGAAACGATAAAGCATGCCAATTATCCCAATGCTGACTTACGTCATCTTGTTATGAACAAAATGACACCCTGCACATCGTTTAGAAATTGGGTTTTTAACTTCCCCCGGCGGGACGCCAAAGAAAGTTAGAAAACGTTACGATGCAGGGAATCTTGTATTTATCTCTGCAACAATGAGTGCGAGCACTTTCAATCATGTTCTGTGCAACTCGCTTTTTGATGCGGAAATTTGATTATTAAAAGACAGTCGTCTCAATCGTTTCTCCGCAAAATAAAAAACCGCTTGGAGCGGTTTCAAACACGACAAAACGCCGGTTTCTAGCCGCTACTTTTTTGGGTTAATTTCTTGCTGGTCATCAGGTAGGTATTATGATAATCGTTCCAGGAATAGTGTCAAGACCGCGCCTTTTAACTTGTATTCTTGATGAAAAGCGGTACTATATTATCCACCTAAACAAGAGGAGTTCTTATGGACTCGGGCTACGATAAGCGGGAAGGTACGGCTACAAGCGCAGAGTGGGAATATCTGCAAAGCAAAAGGAGTTCGCATTTCCGCGGAACTCTTACAAAAAGGTTCAATAAGTTCTTTCCCAATGGGCATAAAACAAGCATAAGGCCGCTTGTCGAAGAAATTGCCAAACATGTGTTGAGTGGTGAAATATTTTCCGATTCCGCCATTTTCCAACACATGAACGACATTCACCCGGAAGCTTTTGAAGTTATAACCAAATACGGCAAAGATTATACTCCGCTTATTTGGGATAGAGCTTTACCTGAACCGGATGATGGCTGTTGCTTCGGCAATGCATGGCAACTCGCCGATTCGATAAGAAAAAAACCAGGGCAAGAAAGAGATGCGCACGAACCATCCGTGTACGTCGAGGGAATTGCTTTCGGTTCGGTCGTGCGGCCCATGCTTCACGCCTGGAACGCACACAGCTTAAACGGGGAAATCGCCATCGATTGGACTCATTACACCGTTTGCAGATGGTCGCGTTATCTCGGCATTCCGATAACGCTCGAAGAACACGCTGAGTTGCGCCACCTGACCCCGCTTGGCAAAAACGTGAACCTGCTCTTTCACAAAAAATATTTCACGCCGCAAGCTAAAATCAGACTGGTTTCCATTCTGGAGGAAAGGAAAACCACTTAAAGACTGCTGAACATCGCAGTCTTTTTTGTTAACTTTTAAAACAAAAACACCCCGTTTTAGTGGGGTGTTTTTGGCTAAAATACCTTGCGGGATTTAGCGTGAACCGGTCGTTTCTCTTAAGCGGTTGATAAGCGTTGCGGCGTAATCTTTTCCGCCAAGACCGAAAGCCAGTCCGCCGGCCAAAGCCAGCATGGCTACGAATCCGGTGATAACGGTGTTGATGACGCTGACAGCGACATTCAATTCAACCAAAGCAGTCAGAAAACCGAAGACGGTTATCGCCCACCAGGCCAAAGAGCCGAGGAAGTGGGCCGCGTGCAATTTCGCGCTCATTACCGAAGCCGAAGCAATCTTCCTCACAAAGTTTGCCAAGACGACGGCAGCGAGCATTATCAGGACAGCCATCGCTACGTTCGGGATGTAGAAAAGAACATCCCTCAAGAACGAAGAGAAAGCGAAAAGTCCCAAAACATCGGAAGCAGCGAGAAGGAACGCGATGGTCACAAACCAGTAAACTATCTGTCCGACGAACCTCGCACCGCGAAGGCGCAAACCTCCTCTTTCAAAGTAAGGAGTAAGGCCGAGCTTGGCGAGCAGAGAATCGAGTTTGAGAGCTTCGAGAATCTTCTCGACTACGAGCGTGCCGAGGACATACGCGACAATAAGGCCGATGATGATTATGATAAGCGCGCCGATCAAGCTCGGCAACACGCCTACCATGCCAGCCCACAGCCCCTGAAGCGAAGCCACAACAACTTCTGTCCAATTTTGAGCTACCATTTAGTAAATTTTTTATTTGTAGAATTCCGACCTTTCGTTATGACAATGTTCCGGAAGATGCCTCCGAAACACAGTCTGTATTGCTGGTTTAATTATACCAATTTATTGATTTTTTGATATGAATCCGTGTGGAAAACTGAAAACAGCGTTTTTATAAGTTTTTTAAGCGAAAAATGATAATTTTTTGCATAAAAAAATTGGGTTGATTGCCGTTAGGCAACCAACCCGTTTTGAGGAGCATGCTTCGCCGAGTCAGACTCGGCTTCGCTCCAGTTGAATTTGGCGCCTATTCAAGCGCCGTTTGCGCCAACTGCGATGTCGTAATCAGTCGCCAGTTCTCATCGGTAGCTTTCGGCTTGATGGGCTTGGAACCCATCTCGCACAGTGGACAACTCGCATCCCAATCCTGAATGCGCCGATTGACCACCGGGAGAATCCGGAAATCACCGACGCCGTTCACCGGAATGATTTCCAGGCCGCCGCGGTTGATGATGACCGGGTCGTACGGCACGAAGCTTACGCGCGGAATTTTTCTTATTAACTCGAGAATCGCTTCCGCGAAGCTGGTGCCTCGCGTACAGAAATCCTCGACGACGAGCAGCTCCGCTCCGTTGTAGACGCTGCCCGTCAATACCAGTTGTCCGTCTATCTTCTTCATCTCCGCCACAGGCGCGTCGAGCATCTTCGCGATTTCATTGCCGAGCGAGGTTGCGCCGTCGGGTACGCCGACAACGAAATCAGGCCTGGGCACCCCCATGGCAACCAATTTCATCACCATCTGGTACGCCATGATTCTGAGGATGTTAGCGTACGCGAGCAGGATCTTCGAGACGAAGAACCCGTCGCTGTGGCGCTCCGACTTAAGAAGCGCATGCCTGCCGAAGCGTCCTTCGCTGGCTGCTTTGTAATCGTAAGCCCAGAACGCGCCAAGAACCGTCGCCATATAAACCACTTCGTCGGCGGTCAGAGCCCGCTGCACCGTTTCGGGACGCAATGCGAGAAGCTCGTCCCTTCCCATCTGCATGATATTCATGAACTCTCCTTCGTTATAAATACCGGTTTGCAAAATTGCGGTCTCCCGCATCATGATTTAATTGCCAATTTGCAGCTACAACCGCTGTTCCGGCTGATTGCCAAACATTAGTTAAAATGAAGAAGAAAATCAACCCCGCACCTTTTGGAAATAAAAGGTGCGGGGTCAAGGAAAACAAAAAAGGGCGCCGTATTCAAACAGCTAACCCCTTCAAATCGGCATACTGCCGATAAAGTCTTAATTAGAACGGATACTTCCCGGCGCGCATGAGTGCTTCGTTGAGGTCCTCGCAAGCATCTATGGCTGCGCATCCGGCCGCTTCCGCAAAATCTTTCGAGTCACGAGCGAACGGCCCCTTCTGCCACGCCGCGATGATCCCGCGCGAAGAGTTGACCACAGCACCGAACCCGTCATCATTGAATGGAACGACTGCTCCGTCCGACCCGCCACCCTGAGCTCCGTAGCCCGGAACAAGCATGATGGCCTTCGGCAGGATTGATCGCATTATCGGGGCGTCCTGTGGATATGTAGCACCCATGACGACGCCGAGGTTGCGATAACCATTCTCGCCTTCAGTCCCTTCACCCCATTTGGCAACACGGAGTGCGAGCTCTTCCCACACCGTACGGTTGGCAAGCGTGACCAGATTCTCGATTTCTGAATTCGGTTTGAACGATGTCTTGTCAACCACAAAGGCTCCTGTGCCGTACTCTTTCATCTCTTTCACGAAACGGCTGATACAGTCCTCGCCGATATAGCCGTCAATTGTCACCGCATCGGTACGAATCGGGGCTTGCACCGGAAGCTCGCCGAAGAACGGGACACGACCGATGTGAGCTTGAGCGTAAGCATCGGCGGTGTCCGAACCGTCTTTGCGTTTGGCGTCCTTGATGACCACCAAATTTTTCGACCAGGCGTATTCAATTGTCCGCTCGAGAGCGCGCCAGGTATGGGAGCACATTTCGTAGAACGCCGCTTGAGGCTTCACGGCGCCGGCGTGCGGTTCGATCGCGTCGATGATTAGGCGGTTGTATCTAAAGTAAAGCTCGCCTAATGCTTCCCACGACGAGCCGTACTCTTTGATTACCTCCTCGATGAGATGAGGCGGTATGAAGCGGAGCTGTGGGTCAAGCCCGACGCATAGCACACTTTTCTTGATTTGCATTGCAGCTTGCAGCTTGTCGACGAACGTTTTCATAGTTTTCCCTTTCATTATCCGGTTTTTACTTCTCAAGTTGCGTCGCCAAATCAATCTTTGGCTTGAGGCGATATTAATCCTAAAGCAGGGCAAAAGGCAATAAAAATCTTGCCGGCACTATGATGCATCATAGTGCTTATAAAACCGGCAAAAATACATTAAAAAATATCGCGAGTATAACAAAAATTCCGCTTAAGACGGAATTTTTGTTAGTTTATGGTTTTCTCTATTTTTTCTTCTTCGGCAATCAGCTGCATAAGAGTATTCCTAAGAGATTCGTCGTTAGCCCTTATGTTTTTATTCTGCAAATCTTTCAAATCGGCAATGACTTCTTTTATATTGGGCAGCATTTCGATTTTTGCCTGCGCGCTTATCACGCCCAACGCGTTGATTATTTTTTGCCCTTTCTCAACAGGATCTCCGTCCTTTTCGGATTCCAAAGGCGTTGCCACGCCTTCCGGTATGTCCTTCAAAAATTTTTCGAAATCTTCTGGCATATTTTTATTAACCTAATTATACAGAATCGCTCCAAAAAATCAATCCCTGGCATTGAATATTATTATGGATACAATTCCTCGTTCTTGAAAGGTATAAGCGCCAAAACAACCGCTTCTATATAATAGCGAGTCCTGTCTATAACATCGCCGGTTAAAATTCCGACAGCGCCGTTCTTCTGTTTTGAATTTTCTCTCTTAAAAACTATATCATCAGCTTCTCCGAGCTCCATTCCCTGTTTTATCAGTTCCGAGACTTTCGGAGGCAAAAAGAAAGTCCCGGTTTTTCCTTTGCCGAATTTTCCGTTTTTGCCTTTTATGACCACCCAGGCGAACGCTTCCACTTGCGGTGAGCTTTGTCGAACCATATCGGAATCCTTTTCTTTTACACTGAGCTTGTCGAATGTGTCCACTCCGCCTTCTATGCCAACCCAGAAATCTCCGTCGGCCATATGCGAGGCATTTTCGGCACGGTTCATGGCTCCATTGAAAGTTTCCGTGTCGTTTTTGGGCTGGTCGCTTACTTCCGACGCCGCCGAAATTCCTTCTGTTTCAAATTTCTCGTCGGGAAACATTTTGCCGAAAGCGGCGACAACGGCACTTATCTTAACCGGATTTGTCGAGGCGATTATTATTTTTTTCATAATTCAATTTTATCATTAGGAATTATTTTCCCGTAGAAATCCACTCTTTCTCCGGTCTGGTCATTTATACCCAGACTTAAATAACTGCCGTCTTCTGCCTTGTAATCCCAAAATGCTTCGCTGTCGCCTTTTTTGAAAATTTCCTCGCCTTTTATTTCTTCTGCAACCGCATGTGCATTGTATAAAAACCTGAATTTATTATCGTCGAAATAAATCTCTTCGGGAAACGGTTGCCGAAAATCAGTCTTTACTTTTTTCACCAACAAGAACATATTCTCATTCAAATCGTCGGCAAAAACATAGTCATCACTCAAATAACATTTGGTATAAAAACTGCCGTCGTCAAATCTAAATCTGACAACTTCTTTGACAATAAAGTCCCTGCCGTCCGCAGACAATTTAATGCCTGTTTTTACTTTTGAGCGGAACTCGGAAACATTCATGGTGGTAAATTGACGTGAATTACTCTACCACTTTAATGTTTTTATTAAATTTTTCGCAATTTTCATTCATACACCAAAAATTTATCTCGTCCGTCCCTTTATGCGCTGGTTCTCCCTCTGGTTTATTGTGAGCATCAGGACCACTCTGTTTGAGTTTCTGCCCACATTTTTCGCATTTTCGTATTTCGTCATTCATAAAATGTTTATTCTCTCATTAGCACTTGTTTCTGCTGTTGAAACTGAGTATCTCTCTCTGAAATTTCAGTAGAAATCAATGTTTTATTTGAATATACGTCAGTAACCTCATCGTGCGAAATATCATAAATAGTTCTGCCCTGACTTTCATGGGTAGACCCTTGATAGTTGATTGATATAAGGCAAGTATTTAATTGCTTACTAAAGTGATACGTCGGTTCACCGAATAAGAAGTGATAGGGAATATTTTTAGTTTTGTAGTCTTCAAAAAACCTTAAGCCATTTTGATCGCACTTTATTGAAGATTCTAATAACTGTTGCTGTTTTTGCTGAATTTGTACAGAAAACAGAAAATAAAGTAGATAGAACCCCACTAAAAAAGCTATAAGAACTATAATTATTTTAAACCAATTTTCTACAATAAATTTTTTCATAAAATTATTTACGCTTATAGTTATATGGATTTATATATCCCTTTTTGCCAGTAAAAGGATTGGAATTTCCTTTCGTGGAAAAATTATCGAACCTAGAATGATTCGGTGTAGTTTTGTAATGGGGTGCTACATAGCTACCTGTTGATGGTTTGTAATATCCCCTAACATGAGTTGTCCTTGCTTCGGCAGAAACAGAAAAAGATAAAACGCCGATGAGCAATAATGTAGATAATGTTAGGAGATGTTTTTTCATAATTAAAATTTGCTAATCAATACACTCTATTCAATCACAATTTGATTCATCATATTCCACAACAGACATGTTGCAACCAATGAATTCTTTGATTTACTGGTTAACTGTTCGTCCAGTTTTTGTTTGAACATTTTAAGACTGTCGTCATTGGCATCCTTAATGGACTTACCCTTTATGAGGGAAATACCAACTTGATTTGAGCATTCCAGATTTGGCTTGGCATATTCGTCTTGGAGTGGTTTATGAATGCTGTCTTTATCATAGGGAAATATAAAATCTTGAATGTACCCGACAAAACCGGTCGCGCCGTTATTGACTATGTCTGGCCCCAATTTTTTCCCAGCCCTGCAAGCCCTTACGTATACTTTTTTGTCTTTAAAAAGATATGTACTTCTGCCAACCTCGGCAATGGTTTTATCATCATCCCCGGCTACTGAAACATCGTTCCCATGGCCATTGAAAATAATTATGTCCGGGTCTTTCTTCTTCAAATAACTTTCTACTTTATCCCGCGTAGCTTTTTCTTTTTCTAAATCAATTACTTCAACGCTTCGTCGCCTTGCTTCATTCACTAGCTCACCACTCCAGCAATGGAGATAGTGTGTTGTTTTTTCATATCGCGGCCTAGTTATTAGTAGCAACATTCTCTATTGGCGAAAGATTTTTAAGAGACCGCAAGTAAAAGAGTTGCATCTCAATAATCTGTTTACCAACTTCATCACAAGCCTTAACTCTCTTTATCAATTCCCCCACGTCGAGGCCGCCATCGCCGCCAACAGACATAGCGACATTGGGAGGTAGCGCTTCAAGTCTGGCGACTACTAAATCTATCATGTCTTGAGTTATCGGAGTTTTGTTAGTCATTTTCACTTTTTATAAAACCGAGCTCGACTAATTTTTTTAAAATCTCATTACCTAATTCAGTATCTGCTTTTATTTCTCTATATGCCACTTCCCATGTAATGGGACCATGCGGATCAATGCTCAAAATGACCTCTTGACGAGCATTAATCGGCAGATTGGCGTAGGTTTTATAGAATAGATCCTTTCGCTCCATTAGATCAGATTTGAGTTAATTATAGCACACATACCTCCCTTGTGGACCTAGGCGGAATGATCCGATTGTTACTCACCACAGGTCGAACCGCCGTCCCTGCCTACCGGCAGGCAGGCCGGCAATGCGCCCCGCACTAAAATTTTCGCTTTTTGTGGACATAGGCGGAATCGAACCGCCGTCCCGGCAACCCCGCACATAAACACAAACTTGTGGACCCAGGGAGAATCGAACTCCCGCTTGCGCAATGCGAATGCGCCGTTATACCACTTAACTATGGGCCCTTAGGCCCACAAGTTTATGTGCGGGGCACAGTGCGAATGTTACCGATTTTCTTGGTGAGTGTAAACGAACCTAGAAAATCGCAATCCCGCTATACGAAGTATGGGCGGGACGGCGTTTTGCTCCGACCGCAGTCGGAGTCCGACCATGGTCGGACCACTATACCATAGGCCCTTAAAGAACGATTTTATCTTAACCGTCTCCGAGCCATTTGCCAACTATTTGAAAGTAAAAATCGGCCCAATCATGCCGAGGATAACGATAAGGGCGAAAATTATTATTAAAGCCTTTTTTAACATGTTTCTATTCTAACAAATTAACTCTTGCCGGCTTGTCGGGCTGCCGGGACGCTTCGCTATCTCACTCGCTCACTGCGTTCGCTCTTTGAAACCCAGCGGTTTCAATACTTCCGTCACGGGAAAACTCTCGTTTTCCCGACCCCTTTCCTGTTCGCTTCCCGCACATACCGTAAGCATAAAGCAAAGACACTTTTTAGAAAAGTGTCTTTGCTTTATGTCGGGCTGCCGGGAATCGAACCCGGTCTTTACGCACCCGAAGCGCACGTACTGCCAGTATACTACAGCCCGATTGTTCGGATACTCGGATGCCCAATAAATCTACATTTTTATCGGGGAATATTCAACAGCAGATAATTACTTGCCGCCGAGCTTCTTTTCGATATTCTCCAAATGTTCATCGAGATGACTGGTAGCCTTTTCCAGTTTTTCTTCCAGCTCGTCGATGCGCTCCTGTTCCGTTTTTTCTTTTGTTTCCGTTTCCTGCGTCACCTTTTCTATCTTTTTTTCCGTCTTAATGGCGGTTGAAATCATCTGCGAGCCAATGAAGTCCGAAACAAAAAGGCCGGTGAATAAAAGAAGTATGAACCCGATCACCGCCGAAATGAGGCTGTCAAAAAAATTGAAGTAGCCTACCGTGATTCCGTCGTGGCGGTTGCTGAAAAAAACAGCGGCGAAATCAGCCAGATGCCAGATGCCGCGCCAAAAAAGAATGATCCCCACCGCGCCGAATATCGCATAGATGGTCGGATGTCCGCTCAATTTTTCGCGGGCATCCCTGAAAGCTTTTTTAACTGCCGATAGTAATCTCATATTTGTAATTATATTCTAGCGTTTGTTTTTATTTCCAGACTTTCTTGCAGCGCATATTCTCTTGGACCTGCGGGTAAGCGCGAACAAAGAAAGAACTATCAGATAATCAGCAACGGCTTCGGGGGAAACGGAATATTGGCTTCCAAGAATAACTTTCGCCGAAAGCAGAAAAGCGATAAGAATAGTCCACATTATAATGAACACTTCTCCGGGATGGCGCCTCTCTTTGTAAACATCGCACCAGCGCTCGAATTCCTTTGTACCCACGTAAAGGCTTAAAACCGCGGTATAAATTACACTGAAGGTCGCTGTAAGATAATCGAGCTTGTTGAACGAGAAAAAGTCTACGATTAAAAAAATTCCCAGAAAAATAGTCCAGAAATTGGCGAGAATCCTCCAAATGCGCTCGTTTTTAAACATTAGTGGAAATAGTACTTTTTCCCGGCAGCTTCTTCAACCCCGTTAGAGGCAGGACGCCCCTAGGTGCCCGTAGCACTCGCCTACTGGCGAGGGCGGCCTCTAATGGGGTCAACCCCTTATTTTATCACCGCCTATTTTACGTGGAACTTTTCTTTCATTTCTTCTTCTATGCCTTCCTGAAATTCGTCTTTTCTTTCTTTGGCTTTTTTGGAAAGCGCCGAAAGTTCGGCATCGCTCAACCCGCCCAATTCGCGCATTCTTGATTCAAGCTGCTTGGAATCGTTCAGAGACGGATTATCAAGAACCTCTTCGAGAAGTATCGCGAGTATCTGCCCCACGCGCGGTCCGGGCTCCAGCCCGAGAATTTTCATCACATCGTTACCTTTCACTCTGAGCATCTTTGGCGACACGGGATCTTTCTTCACTTTCTCTATCATAAAAAGAAGGTGGCGCATTTTGTACGGCACAGCTTTTGGAACGCCGGAACCGATGCGATCGGCCTCTCTCAATTTCAGAAGATCCGGCAATGTTTCGGGGCTAACGCGCGCGATGAAACGGCGTACGCCGGCTTCGGTAACCTCTCCGACATTGTAGTAGAACATATGGTAGCGAATTAGATGCGCCACTCTCTCGATTACGTTTTTGGAAAACCGCAGCCGCTCCAAAGCTTTGACCGCCATTTTGGCGCCGACTACGTCATGCCCGTAAAAAGTCGAATTCGGCCCCTCGCCTCTTTTGGCTTTGGGTTTGCCGAGGTCGTGCAAAAGCGACGCCAGCCTTACTTCAAGCGAATAGTTTTTCCCCGCGGAATAATCAAGTGATTTAACATTGTGTTCGAAAACCGTATAGATGTGATGTTTGTTTTGTCTGACGCCGATGCCTTCGCGAAGCTCGGGCATAACATAACGGAGAAGGTCGAGTTCTTCGAGAAGTATTATTCCGGCCGCGGCGCCGTCGGACATTATTATTTTTTCGAATTCATCACGGATCCTTTCCTTGGCGATGGCTTCGAGAAGACCTGCCAGTTTTTCGATGGCACGCCTGGTGTTGAAATCTATCTGGAATCCTGTTTCCGCGGCAAAACGGACGGCTCTCATCAGGCGAAGCGCGTCTTCATTGAATCTTTCTTCCGGATCGCCTACTGTGCGAATCAATCCTTTTTTCAGATCCTCCTGTCCGCCGAAAGGGTCGACGAACCCATGAGAGTCATCTGACAAATCTATAGCCATGGCGTTTATTGTAAAATCCCTCCTGCTCAAATCTTCTTTAATATTTTCGGCGAACTCCACTTCATCAGGATGGCGCTTGTCGGTGTATTCCCCGTCGAGGCGGAAAGTCGTCACTTCTACTATTTTCAGCTTCGGGTCTTCCGAATCGGTTTTAACGCCGACCGTGCCAAAGTCGTTCTCATAAACGCTTTCCGGAAAAACTTTTTGTATTTCGTCCGGCTTGGCATTGGTGGCTATGTCCCAATCTTTTGGCTCTTTTTTTATCAAAAGGTCGCGAACGCATCCGCCGACAAGGTACGCCTCAAAACCCTGCCTACCGCCTGCCTGCCGGCAGGCAGGGCGAGACAGGCGGCTTTCTTTGAGCTTGGCCGCGACTTCCAATATTTCTTCAGGGAATGCAAATTTCATCCCACACATAACTTGCACTGCAAATTTTGAACGGCATTTCTGACTGCCACAAAATTTACATATGCGGTTTTAATGACATTTCGACCTATAGTTTTCATAAAAATATAGTGCAAGTTATGTGTGGGATTCATGATTTCCATTATATATCGTGGCGGCTTAACTTGCTAAATCAACGCGTGGCGTGTTAATAAATTAATCAGCGTGCTACGCCGTAGCGCCATTGATAATATAAAGGAAAGAATGCGCCATGCCTCAAAAAAAATTGAATGAATTCAAGAATGCGGTCATTGGAGCGCTCAATGTTATCTCGAGCACTCAAGACGATTCCGCTTTGCGGCCAAGGATACGGGCGTTGGCAACGGCCATGAACAGGGGTGAGACAAATCTCGCCGAACTGGCAAGAGCCATACTTTCAGCCAGACCCGAACTATCCAAACAGCGTAAGTAACATCCGCCCTTCTCGGCAACGAGAGGGGCGCTGCATTTTATGCCTATCTAACTTCTGCTTTGAACGCTCTCTTGAGCGCGGAAATTATTTTTGCGAGGTCGCGGTCGACTTCGGCATCGGTGAGCGTTTTTTCTTCTGACTGGAAAATTATCCTGAAAGTAAGGCTCTGTTTGCCGTCAAACTTTTTATCGACATATTCATCTATCAAATCCACGTCTTCGACATATTTCGACGAAGCTTCCCCGATAGTTTCCATAACTTCGCCGATTCTCGCATCAACCGACAAGAGAACCGAGATATCGCGCATCACGGCCGGATATTTCGGCAAAGGCTTGAATGCCCTCTCTTCTTCTATGACGGGCAAAATCGCATCCAGGTCCACTTCGCCCACCGAGGCAACCCATCCCTGCCTGCCGGCAGGCAGGCCTTTTCCAATATTGAATGTTTTTATGCCGCCGAATATTTTCTTTCCTGATTCTATTTGCAAAGTTTCCCCGCCGACGGATTCACTCATATGAAAATCGTAAAAACCGAGGCTTTTAAGCAGATCCTCGAATATTCCCTTGAGCTCAAGAACATAGGATTTCTTTTTGGCTCCGATGGAAATTCCGAGATGAAGCCTCTCGCGCACCTTGCCTCCTTCGTTCCTGAAAACTTTTCCTATTTCGAATATCCTGACCTCGTCGAAAAACCTCCCGTTGTCAGCCACGTTCTTCAATAAACCCGCCTGAAGCGTTTGACGGAGCTCCTTGAATTCGGAACTTATCGGATTCTCGAGTTCAATCGCAGATTTCCCGCCTTCGTCGGAGAAAGAATGATTGTAAACTTCATTAAGATTTACATTCACCAAAAACCGCCTGACTTTTTCTTTCAAAATAACCATATCTTCTTCCTGCGCCGGCTTCAAAGCGACGGTCGGCATCTGCGGCTTCATTTTGTTGTAGCCGACGAAACGCGCTGCTTCCTCTATCAGATCTTCCGGATTTTCCATGTCCGTACGCCACGCCGGGACGCGCACCAAGAACGCAGATTTACGCTGATTGCTACGCGAATTTACGCTGATGTTTTTATATCCGCGTTTATCTGCGTCGCTATCCGCGTTCACCCGCGTCACGATGGAAAAACCTAGATTCATAAAAATCTTTTTTGCCTTTGCCGCGGAAATTTCCGCTCCGATAAGCCTGCTGTATTTTTCAGTGCTGAATCCGATAATTTCATCGCCAGTTTTTTTCGGATAAATATCTACGGAATCGACAAGTTTCGCGCCGGATTTCACGAGAAGTTCGGTTATCCTGTCCATTCCCTGTCCGGCAAGTTCCGGACTAAGTCCGTGCGAGAATCTTATACTGGCATCGGTTATAAGTTTCAAGCGTTTGGACGTTTTAAATATCCTGACTGGGTCGAAAGTCGCGGCTTCAATTATTATTCTTCTCGTCCTGCCATCAACTCCGGAATTCAATCCGCCTTTTATTCCGGCGATGCCGAGAGCCTTAGAAGAGTCGGCGATAACTAGGTCGTTCGAATTCAGTTCAAAGCGCTGACCGTCCAAAGTTTCCATTTTTTCTCCGTTTTTGGCTTTTCTGACGATTATTGCTCTTGCCTCTTGTCCCTTGTCTTTTTTTGCTATCTTATCCGCGTCGAAAGCGTGCAACGGTTGGCCCGTTTCGAGCATTACGTAATTCGTAAGGTCAACTATTCCGTTTATCGGCTTGAGTCCGCATGTTTTAAAAACATTTTTCATCCACGCGGGAGATGCGGGCAGTTTTTTTATCTCGAAGACTCTCGCCGAATATCTCGGACAGGCGGCTTTGTTCTCGACTTCAACTTTCAAAAAACCCTGGTCACTCGGAGGATTTATTATCGCCTTAACCGGACTCTTAAACGGTTTATCCAGCGCGGCAGAAACCTCGCGGGCGATTCCGATGTGCGAAGCGGCATCGGAATATCTGTTCGCAGGCAAAGCAATATCAATAAGGTCGCCGGAAAATTCCTCAACTTCAAACGAATAAAGATTTGAAGCTTCCACGACTTTTGAAATTGCGGGCAGGCGCGGAGATAATTTTTTTATTAAAGCGTAAGAAAATTTCATCCCGTTAGAGACAGATTGTCTTTAGACAATCGTGAATAACCGCTTGAGCGGCGGACGACTTTTTGCGTGATATATTTAACATATATTTTGATTTCATGGTGTTGTTGTTTCTAACGGGATTCATATCTTTAAATTAAAACTGCTTAATGAACCTCAAGTCGCCCGAGTAAAACATTCGAATATCAGGGATTTTGTATTTTATCATCGCCAGTCGGTCGATTCCGACGCCGAAAGCGAAGCCCTGCCAGTCGCGCGGATTGTATCCCGCGTATTCAAAAACGCGCGGATGTACCATCCCGGCACCCATAACTTCAAGCCATTTGTTGTTGAGTTTTATTATGACTTCAACGCCAGGCTCGACGAACGGGAAATAACTGGGACGATAGCGGAATTCTATTTTTTGCCTCGCGAAGAATCTTTTGAAAAATTCCTCGACTACGAATTTGAAATTGGCCAGGCTGACATCTTTGCCGACCATCAATCCTTCAAGCTGGTAGAAATTAACTTCATGGCTGGCATCCGTGGCTTCATAGCGGAAAGTCCGCCCCGGCGCGATTATCTGAAAAGGAGGCTTGTTCTTTTCCATATAGCGTATCTGGACCGGCGAAGTATGCGTGCGCAGAAGCAACTTATCGCTTATAGCTGATGGCTTATTGCTCCTGCCATTTGCCATTTGCAATTTGCCATTTGCCGGTTTGAGCCAGAACGTGTCCCACATTTCTCTGGCCGGATGGAATTCAGGGACATTAAGCGCGTCGAAATTGTAATATTCCGTTTCGACTTCCGGCCCTTCGACCACGGAAAAGTTCATGCTCGTGAAGATTTTTCTTATGTCGGCATCAACCAAAGTCAAAGGATGAAGATGCCCCCGGCTGACTTTTTTGCCCGGAGCGGTCAAATCAGCTACCCTTGTTGCTTGCTGCTTGTCGCTTGCCGCCATCGCCAATCTGTTCGAGAAAAGCCCTTCAAGCTCGTTTTTGAGCGATTGAAGTTTAGGCCCAAGCTTGCGGCGTTCATCTACCGACAAATCTTTTAACGTGCGCAAAAGAAGGCTTATTTCTCCTTTGCGTCCGAGATATTTAACCTGAAGCTTTTCTATTGATGCGGCATCGCCCGCTTTCTCAAGTTCTGCCAATGCTTCTTTTCTTATTTTGTCGGTTTCCATCCCGTTAGAAGCAGGTCGCGATTGTGCAATCTGCTGTTATTTTTTTAATTTTACTTAAACGACTTTTGAACATGATTTTGTGTTTATGGTTAACCCATGACCGCGGCTTCTAACGGGATCCATGTTTTTTATAATGCTTAAAGTTTATATCCAAATCAGTATAAAAAAAAGGGCCGACACTGGGTAAGTGCGGCCGATTCGGACATGGCGGAACCGATAAATTCCGGCAGTCATTGTGGGTCCAAAGCCGTTCATAGCGGCTAAGGTTTCAAATCAATGCTTTGCTTTGTAGATTTCGAGTTGTGCAATGGCGGTCCTGATTTCCTCGGCGACTATCTCATCGACACTTTTACTGACGGCGGACATCATCCTGATAAGCGTGTTCGTCAGCTCCTTCAGCGCACCAGAAACTTCATGCGCATTATTTCTTACGGGAATGGGGGTGAGATATTCCCACATTTCCGCGGTCAAGGCGCTAATCTCCATAAGACGCCTTGCCTGATGTTCAAGGCTGCTCGCAAACGATTCGCTTTGCCGCGCGCGGCTAACGAATGGCTCGATTGCCAGTAGAGTTGCCGCGAGATTGAACCTCGCGACCAAAATCCACCAGTGAATCTTCTCTCCCTGCCCGGCCTTTCCAAGCGCTTTATGGGCTGTCGTTGCCGACAGGGACGCGTCGTTGAGTGCATTATGCATTTCATACCCTTTCGAAAAATATTATCAAACTGCTTAAATGACGGATATTAATTACCCGTTAAAATTACTGTATCTATTTTGAATTTAAAAAGCAACCTTAACTCCGTTAAAAAAATTAAAATTCTGGAGCGGGATACGAGACGCTTCGCTATCTCACCTGTTAGAAACCCTCGGTTTCTAATTCCTGCTTCGCAGGATTTCCTACACGGGAAACTCCCGTTTCCCGACCCCTTCCCAGTTCGCTTCTCGTATCCCCATAGAGAAAATAAATAAACCCGGTTAAACTGGGTTTATTTATTATATGAGCGGGATACGAGAATCGAACTCGCGTCTATTGCTTGGGAAGCAATCGTACTGCCACTGTACTAATCCCGCAAAATTTACCGACTATTCACATTTTCTCCGTCCCAATAAAATTTTCCGGACAGAATAATTATATTGCCCGCTTTTTTGGCGGCGGTAAGCCAGTCTTCTATCTTTTGTCCTTTCAAAAAAAGGCTGCCAGTAAGAAGATCGCGTTCAGCCTGCGGAACAAGAATTTCGTTTTTGAAATCATTCATATTAATGCCGTAAACCGATTTAACGGCTTTTTCTATGTCCCCGGAAGCTCCGGAATCCACTGCTTGATTCACTTTTTCATTCACCAGGTTATCAAGGCCGCTGCCTATTTCTTTTCGCGCGCCGTCATCTATCAAAACATTCTCGATGAGCCCGGTAAGCACTGATTGCTGTATTTGAGCGGGAGTAAGGATTTCCGGAGTAGACGAACTTTTTTCATAGGTTTTGAGTATATTTTGATAGTAAACGGATGCGACTGCATAATCGTTAACGAACGTTTTTGCGGTTATGAAACGGCCGTTGACTATCGCTATTGGATAATAGCCGAATGAGATAAAGAATATCGCCGCGACACCCAGCGCGATTACCAAAAAAAATATCGCGTACAATTTGTATTTCATTATTGGCTTGTTGACGTGGCCGCCGGGACTATTATTATCATCTTTTCGCCGATTAGCCGGTAATTGAATCGTGCGCGCAGCTCTTTCTCGAGATTTGCAGGATTCATGTAATAATTCAGGTCTGCTTTTGTCTTTTCCATATCCGCCTGAGTCTGATCCAGCTCTGCCTTCACTTTTTGATATTCAGCCTGGTTCTCGCTGTTTTTTTGGGAAAATAAATATATTTCGTTCCCGAGAACGGCCAAAAAAATCAAGAGTATTGCGACAACAGCTATTTTCATCATATATCACAATATAGGATAAGCTAAAAATTTATTATCTTCCAGCATAATCCATGGCCTACTTACCGCTTGCGCTCCAAGGCTTTAATAAAGAAATAAGCGGTAAGCGGGGGTAAAGCGGAAAATAAATAATAAACTTTGCTTATTTATTTCTTCAAAAGGTCGCGGAAAACTTCCGTTGGCACAACAACCCGCGACATGCTTCTTAACTTTTTTTTGCCTTCTTTTTGCTTCTTCCATAGCTTCATCTTGCGCGTTCTGTCTCCGCCAGTTTTGCCGAAATTGCCCAAAAGCTTCTTCATCGCCGCGATGCTCTCCCTGGCTATTATCCTGCCCCGGGCCTTGGCCTGAACCGCCTGCATAAATTGCTGTTTCGGCAAAAGTTCTTTAAGGCGTTCGACTGTTGTTCTTGCTTCCGATTCCAACTCATCCTTGAAAACTATTCTCGCCAGAGCGGATACCGGCTCGTCATTGACTAATATTTCAAGCTTCTCCACTTTTGCCGGAGATTCTCCCGATATCTCGTAGCTGAACGATGCAAAACCAGAAGATAGCGATTTTATTTTGTCGTCGAAATTGCGCACGAGTTCCGACAGCGGCATTTCCGCTTCGACTATCACATTATTCCCGAGATTTTTTATCTCGGAGATTTCCATATGGAAACTTTCTTTTATGCTCAAAATCTGGCTTAGATACTCGGGTGGAGAAAATATTTCCGCCTTCATCATCGGCTGGAAAACTTCGTCCGGATCGTCAGGAAAATCATTCGGGTCTTTCACGATGCGCGTCTTACCGTGGTATTTGACGCGATAAGCAGTCGACGGAAAACTCGCCATAAATTCCAGGCCGAATTCCCTCTGCAGCCGGCTTGTGGCTATCTCGAAATGAAGCTGCCCGAGAAATCCGGCTTTTAGCCCTCGGCCAAGCGCTTCGCTTGAATCAGGTTCGAACACAAGCGCCGAATCCGTCAGCCGCAAGCGTTCAAAAGCTTTCTTCAAGTCTTCGAATTGGGTTTGCCCATCCGGATACAATGACACGAAAATAACCGGCGCCGGCTCGCGGTATCCGACCAAAGGTTCCGCGGAATATTTCGCGGGGGCGAGAAGATCGGGCATAAAAACAGTATCTCCTATTTTGACCAGTGCCGGCTCTTTTATCCCCGTGGCGATATATCCTATTTCTCCGCTGGAAAGCCCGCTCGATGGCTTGAGTTGCGGAGAAAAATAGCCGATTTCTTTTATTCTGCACTTTGCTTTTGCCGCAACAAGCTCGACTTCGTTCCCGCTCTTGAGCGAACCGTCAAAAACGCGCATGAAAGCGATTATGCCCTTGTGGTCGTCATAAAGAGAATCGAAAATGAGAGCGCGCGAACCGGCATGCGCGGAAAAATTTTTAAGCGATGGAGGTGGAACTTTTTCGACAACTCTCGCCAAAAGTTCCTCCACTCCTTGCCCGGTTTTTCCGGAAACGCGGAGTATTTCGCTTTCCGGAACCCCAATGAGTTCCGCCAAAAGGCGCGCCGACTCGTCGGCGCGCGGAGGGTTCAGATCCATTTTGTTCACTGCTCCTATTATCTTCAATCCCGCTTTTTGCGCAGCTCTGAAATTGGAAAGTGTCTGCGCCTGTATCCCCTTCGTGCCGTCAACTAGAAGTATCGCGCCTTCGACTGCGGCCAGCGCGCGGGAAACTTCGTATGAAAAATCGGAGTGGCCGGGCGTATCAATCAAGTTGAGGATATATTCCTCAACTTGCGCGGAATTGCGCGGAATTGACGCGGAAGGTCGCGGAAGGCGAGCGTTGTCATATACGATTCTTTTAATTTCAAGATCTTTGCTTCCGAAATTTACAAGCAGAGCTAATCTATACTCGGAACCCTTAAGGTAGTTCCACAATTGTTCGGTTTGGGGATGACCAATTTCGGGAAGTGCTTTCAATTCAACGATAACTTTGCCATCAATAACAAAATCCGGCTGATAGCTGCCGACTTTTTTGCCTTCATAAAAAATGCCTATATTTTTTTCACTTTCGAAGCATAGGTTTCTTTTGCCGAATTCTTCTATCAAAGCATTATGATAAACGCTCTCTTTGTGACCAAGTCCTAACTTCTTCCTAACTTCAAATGCCGCTCCTCTTATTTCATAAGTAATGTTTTCAAATAATAAGTTACTTTCTGCGTCATTCTGCGTTTCATTCCGCGTAGTTCCGCGGTTCGGATGATAAATCATTCGAACAGGAGCCATTTTTATGGTTATGCCGCGCTCTCTTTCGAGATCGAGCTGGTCCAAATACTGCGCCTTCATTTTACGGGCTTCGACAGTTCCGGTAATCTCAAGCATCCGGTCGGCCAAAGTGCTCTTACCATGGTCGATGTGGGCGATTATTACGAAATTTCTTATGTTTTCCAGATTCATATTTAGTCTTTTTGTTCCTGCAGCGTCAAATTGAGCGTTGTCCTGCTTCCAGGTTCGGAAGTTTTGTATTCAAAAAGAGGAGAGTTGCTTTCTTCCCAGAAAAATCCGACTGGAGCATATATTTCGAAATCATAGCTCCCGCTGCTGCCTGTCTGCTTGTCCATTACGAACTGGTATTTCTGTCCTGCGGAAGGGACGGAAAAAAGATGCACGGAATAATCAATGGAGATATCGCTTTTCTGTCCCGGAGCTGTTTTGGCCCAGGCGCCAAAAACTTTTTTACCGGATTCCTTGAATTGGTCTACCAGGGGATAATCGAAACTTTTCACCAACGTAGACTCTATGCTTTTAACCAAGGGGTCGGCCGCATATCCGGAGTAGCTTGAAGCCCTTGGAATTATCTTTTTATTGAACCCGCCTGTAAAGCCCGAGAGTGTTGCGTCTGGCAGCGCGAAAACCTGCATGTAGCTTTCGTTCGGCGACCGGTACCACCACGGATCCTTGGCGGTCGCGGTATTTTCGCGCAATATTTCAACATGGTCGCTTGCCGTGCCGTCGATATTCAGCTGAGTTTTAAAAAAGATTTTTTGGTTTATGAATATGTCGCTTTTGCCGCTGCCGATATTGGCGCTCGAAACTGCGAGATAATCACCGTTAAAATCCGAAGGGATTTGAAACATGCTTCCAGACGCGCCGTAAAAATCCAAAAAATTCTCTATGCCGGTGTCTTTGAAATAAACAACCATGTCTTTGCCGGTTATCCAGTCGTTTATTTTCTGCAGCAAAATTCCGTTATCTCCGGTTTTGAAAGAGCCGAGCCTCGACAGTATCACCGGAGCTATTTCGGCGATTATTTTTTTTGAAGGCTTGCCGCTGGCCTGCGCGTTCTGAACTTCGTTCTGTATCTCTTTAAGGAAATTGTCCTTGTCTATCGTCAGATTGCGGTCCGTTAATTCGATCGGACCGGTCATTTCGAGTATATCGCTTACGACTTTCGGGGAAATAGCGACTACGCCGTCAAAAGAGTATTTTCCGCTGTACATTCCGGATTGCTCCATGAACTGGATGGTCTTCGACGCAGAAAGAGGATAATCGAAAAACCAGTTGGAGTCCGCTATTCCCCAGCCTTTTTCTATTCCTTTAAGCTGCGCGGGCGGGATTATTTTTTCCGTGAATTCGCGGTCGGCATCGTTTATGTCATGCACTTCAAACGACTTTATGCTTCCGCCGGAAAAAACCACATCGGCGTAGCTGCCGATGAAACCGCCGCCCGGCCTCATCTCTGATGAATTTTCAAAAAGGACAAGGACGTGCCTGTCGCCTCCCGATGACAGCCATTTTATGGAGGCGCCGAGAAAATCATCGAGACGCTGGACGCTAAGCTGAAATGAAAGAGGAGAGCCGTATTGGCTCAGCAAAAAATCTCCTATGCCGATATTTAGCGAGTTCAATTTGCCATTGGCTTCGCTCATCAATTCAAGATAATTTTTGGCTTTTTGAAGATGGCCTATCAGTTCCTGGCCTCCGCCGCCGAAAACAAGCGAGGGCCAGCTTTTGCCAAGCGCGTCCGCTTCGCTTAAAAGCCCCGCTCCTGCCGCAGAAAAATTCTGGAATTCCGAATAAGCGGAGCCGGCATTGCTCCATAGCGACTTGTTCTTTATGAAATCAAAAATAGTCAATTTGGAAGAACTCGCGTTTCCGCCGGCCCCCGGTTCGGATTTATTGATAAAGTTTTCCAACTCTCCATTGGTCGAATTGAAATATCCGGCAAGCTTGTCCCATTTCGAATAAACTCCCGCTCCCCATAAAAGCGATATCGCCAGCAATGCGAAAAGAGGTATCAGAAATATTTTTCTGAATAAAAAAAACTTTTTATCGGCAATATCCGCGTACATCCGCTTAGGAAGCGGCGCGGTCTTTTTTAAAAATTTTTCGGATGCATTCTCACCGATAAGTCCGTCGGCTGCCAATCGGGATTTTTGCGAGAAACCGCGTCCGCTCGCGGATGCTTTTATATCCGAAACTGTCCTGGAAATATTTTTCTTCGGCACCTTTTGCTTCATACTTAGACCCCATTTCAGAAATAGCTTATAGCCGCGTTGCTAGCTATTTTACTGTTTCCGCAAGGCGCGGCGAGGAAGGCGTATTGGATATACTCCGACCGAGTCGCAACGAAGCGGGACAGGAAAATAACCGCAACCCTTTAGGGATATGGCCAATCTCGCGCAATCGCTATGTCACTCCTCCTTAATGTGCATCCAGCACATTTTCGTCGTCGTTTCTTGCACTGCACGAGATTGACCTATATCGCGACCGAAGATATTTCTGAGATGGGGTCTTTGGATTCTACCAATACTGCGCGAAAACTCAAAAGAGCCGCTCTTATCAATTCCGCAAACACGGGAACGAATTAATGCGGTATTATTTTTTAATTTTTTCCAATCCTTTCTGTAAATACCCCTGCATTCTGGAAATATTCTCTTTCAGCTTATTGAAGATAAATTGGCTCCTGCTTCCATCCTCGGGATTTATCGCTCTCTTAAGCTCTTCAATGTCGCCTTCGATAAGCCTGAAAACTTTGTTCATTTCATCTTGGGAAAAAGCGACTCTCAAAGCCAGTTTTTCCTGACGGCGCTTATAAAAGGCAATCCCGCCTCCAAATCCCAATATAAGCGCTAATATAAGCGCCACTATTATTGAATCTACTCCTATCTGTAGTCCCCCAATGGTGATATACGGGACACGATTTATCGTGAAATGCAATCTGCTTTCAACCGAGTTGCCGGCAGCATCAAAAGCGCGGACATCGGCATCGTGCCCTCCCGGATAAAGCGCGTTCAGCGTAAGCGACGTGCTCGTAGTCTGACCTTCTAAAGAACCGTCTATTTTAATTTCATAAAAATCTATGCCGGAAATAGTATCATCCGCTTTGAACTGGAGAGTCGGCGTCGTAACGCTGGTCGTGTTCCCCTCCTTCATAGAAACTACCAGTGATGACGGCGGGAGAGTATCGATAGCTATGCGGTAATGAGCTGTCGGACCCCAGCCGACATTGTTCTTGAACCTGACGTGGAGGTACCATATGCCGTTATCTATCGGCGCGAATGTTTTATTGCTGAACAATCCTTCCGATTTTTGAGGCGCCGCCTGCGGATCTTTGCTTAAATCCGTTGCTACGTCGGTTATGTCCGGAGGCAAATTCCACTTTGCCAGAAAAACACCCGATGCACCGTACCATTTTGATGGATCCGGATAGAACGGAACCGTAACATCCGGCATCGCGGGCAATTTGGCCGCCGGCGTCGCTGGCCGCGTTATCTGCGTTACCGGCTGAACTTGGGGTACGACAACGGGCGCTTTCAAAGGAGCTCCTCCCGCAGCTATCGTAATTCCTGTCGAGCTGGCGAGTA
>Ga0307375_10001672_pt1 | contig 23797 bp, 29 predicted proteins | sample TR1MG_FD_202531 | JGI IMG/M metagenome (GOLD analysis project Ga0307375, IMG submission 202531) | Soil microbial communities from Risofladan, Vaasa, Finland - TR-1 | ecosystem: Environmental > Terrestrial > Soil > Coastal area > Acid sulfate soil | place: Finland: Risofladan, Vaasa | collected...
GCTCGGGATCTCGATGCCCACCCGCAACCCGCGGGACGTCGACGTGGCGAATGTTGTCGAGGTAGTCACGTACCGAGCGCGCTGCCGCGGGTGTACTCAATTCGAGGTGTCGTGGCCAACCGCCTCGCACGATGAGATCAGCGAGATCCGCTATCGACAGATCTCGCTGCTTCGATCTCGGCGATTCGCCCTCCATGAGTCGCGCGAGAGAAATTGTGCCGGCGGAGTGACCTATCTCAAACATCGTCATTGGTCGCATTTTCAAGATTGAGAATCGGCCGGCGCCGCTGTGACGGTTGGTGTCATCATTCGGAACTGACGAACCGGTAAGTATGAACTGTCCAGGTACCTTGCGCAGGTCAACCGTTCTACGAACTTCATTCCAGATGCTCGGGTACTCTTGCCACTCGTCGAGAAGCCTCGGAGTGGCTCCTTCAAGTACTAACGATGGATCGATGGCCAGTGCGAGTTTCGCTTGAACGTCAATGTCAAGCATTGCTGAACTATTGGCGACTTGAAGGGCCGTCTCAGTCTTACCGCATGCTTTTGGACCCTCAATGAGTACCGCACCATTGGCGTCAAGTCGTTCACGCAGCTCGCCATCGACCACTCTCTTCTGGTACGCCATTATGTTTCCACCTTCGTAATCCTGTGGGTAGAGTCTAGAGGAGATTTTAATAGTTTTGGCGAAGAAATCCTGATAGTTTTGATGACTAGATATCGATAGTTTTGGCCAAATGGCCCGTCAGGACTAACGGCGGTTGAATTGACGCCAATCACACGGACGTTATTCAAATCCTCAGCCCCGAAGTGGTCGCGCCAATCGACACTTCTGAAACTGTTCGCTATGCGCCTTAGCGCCTATGGCGCACTGAATCACGACGGTGAAGTTGGAGCCAGATTCTCTGAGGATTGCTTCCGAATCAAGCTGGCAAGCGAGGCGGCTGACCTTTCGAACCTGTCGAGGGGGGCATCAATGGTCAATCAACCTGGCGTCTAGCTACGTCACTCGTTCAGAAATCCCACGCCCTATCCCATGGTTCTCCCCGTCAACGAGTTGCCGCTTGGCCATACAAATCAAATCGGCGCGGTGAGCCGATCTCCGACTTTCTTCGACACCATTCTCATCCTCCTTAAACTTCCTCGTAGTGCGCAACGGTCGTAGCTAATTGAGATTGGGCCAAAATTCCAAGGAGGGCCACTTTCGATTCGGTTTGCCAAGTTCGAATGGAATGACTCTGATAGCGGTCTATCCCCTCGGCCCCTCGAGCTCAGTCACCGAGCAGGGTTCGGCGAGCGTCTTTCAAGAGAAGGTCCAGGTGAAGTTCGTCGGTGGGGCTCAGTTCCAGTTCGGGAACGAGGTGAAGGTAGAAGTCGCGGGCCACCGCGCTCTCCGCGTGGATCAAGAGTCCCCGACAACCAATGTCATCGCTGAGCGTTAGCAGGCGGGTCACGGCGTCAACCAAGAGAGCGGCGCCCAGTCCCTTTCCTTCATGCCTGGAGTCAACGCCGAGTCGAGCTAGCAGTGCCACCGGTTGCGGATAACGTCCAGCCCCCTTCTTCAAGCGTTCGGGCACCGCCGCAAGGTCCAACTGGACCATGCACCACGCGTAGTAAGCGACTACCGTCGAGTCGTCTTCGCGCGTTACGACGAATACTCGAGTCGTGCTCGATGACGCTGACTGCTTGGCGTGACGACGAAGCCACTGAGTCTGTTCAGTTGACGTGCAACTGAACTCCTCGACGCTGTCGGTCGCCGTGAGTAGTCGAGGTGGTCGGTATAGAGAGGTCACTCGCCGAACGGCGATGATCGACTCATAAGACGACGCAGACCGTCGAGTTCGCGGGCGGGTAGTTCGTTCATCTTGTCCCACTGTGTCGCCACCTCGCTCGAGAGAACGAAGTGATCACGATCAGCCAGGACTTGGCGCGAGGCGTCCACCAGGTTCGTCACAACGAAGGTGGTGAGGTCGGTGCCGATCTCTTCGACCGCACGATTAATCAGCTCGCGCTCTTCCAGCGTTGTCCTCACCTCGAGTCGCTTATCCCTCGCTCGAATGGAAGTCGTCATTGTTCCCTCTCTCACTTCTATTGTACGGCCATTGTACGGCCAAATCACCACGTCGTCAAGGACGAATTCCAAAGCTGCAGAAGCAAGTCAGTCATCATTTGCAGTTGAGATTTTGAAAAGAGACGCCTTTGAAAAGTTCACCCTTCGCCAAGGGTTGCTCTGACCGGTTGAAGTCGCCCAGGACTCTTGATCCCAATTTTTAATTGAAATTACGACCACAACGGCGAACAATCCGATGACCGATGTTGACAGGCTGCGAAGGAGTGCCAGATAGCAAAGTCCCTCAATTCGCCTTGGCAAACTTGCTGGGGTCGGCATCAAACTGCGTCGCGCACGACACAGAACAGAACCAGACTTCGCGCCCGTCGTGGACCCGATGGGCGGCGGCGGTTGCGGGTTCAACCGTCATGCCGCAAACCGGATCGATGGTGGGGGCCTTTTCGCTGTGGTGCATATGTTCCATAGTTTTCACTTCACTTTCCTTTTTAGACGGTAAGTAACGATCAGGGTCGGCGTCGAACTTCTCGCGGCAGTTGTCTGAGCAGAAGTACATCGTGTGGTCGCCATGTTGGGTCGTTGCGGGGGCGTCGTTCGTCCTTACCTGCATACCACAGACGGAATCGATTGCATAGCCTGTGCCTCCGCCGAATCGGTCACGGTTCCTAGCGAGCCACCACACTGCAACAGCGAGGAAGATGAAGATGATGTTGAGGAAGGTGGTGTAGTTCCACGAGAAGTGAGCGGCTGAAACACTGAAGTTCCGCCGACTCGGGATACCACCAAAGGCGCTGAAGATTCCTTCGGTGGCCAACCCGGCAACGACCATGATCGCGTAGAACAGGGCAACCATCCGAAGGGTGAGTTCCCACCCGTAGAGTTTGCGATAGATCAGGATGAGCGGCATTGCGATCAGATCGGCGAAGACGAAGGCAATGACGCCACCGAACGAGATGCCGCCCGACCACAGCGCCGCCGCCAAGGGAACGTTGCCAATGGAGCAGACCCAACTGATGACCGCGATAAGAGGGCCAACGAGCGCGTTCTCCACAATCGTCCAGAAGCCGTGGCCGTGGAGGAACAGCACGTTCCACACGTGAGTGGGCACCAGTGTGGCGAGGAGTCCGGCGACGGTGTAGCCAATGAGTAGTTCGCGACGCAGCATCGTAACGTCAGCCAGGGCGTAATTGGACGCGTCAGACCAGGCCGCAAGAGAGTGCAACTTCTCGCGAAGTGGCTCGGACTCCAGTTCCTCCTGACGTTCGAGCGTGACCTCCGTCATGGTCTCGTGGTTGTGTCCACCGGTCTCTCCGCGCACGTGCTTGAGCGCCCGCGCCACGACCGGCGCGCTGAACACCAGACCCCCCGCCATCGCCAGCAGGATGATCATGATTGGTCCGCCGATGAACTCGCCCACGGCGAACTGCCAACCGAGCAGGACGATCATGATGATTCCCAGCTCGACGACGAGGTTCGTCGAGGCGAACATGAAGATCATGGCGCTCGTGAAGTCTGCGCCCTTGGCGAAGAGGGACTTTGACATGGCCGAAGCGGCGTAGGAACAGCTAGAGGACACCATTCCGTAGACCGAGGCGCGCGCGACGGCGATGGGATTGTGCGTGCCGAGCTTGGCGCGCATTTGGTCCTTGGAGATGAATGCCTGCACCGCACCCGACAGGGTAAAGCCCAGCACCAGGGCCCACAGAGTCTCCCAAAACATGAAGAAACCCTCACGTAGCCCCCTCAGAAGGTCCAGACCGATTGATGACACGGAGGCGAACATGCTCATGACTTCACCAATCGGGCAACGACCATGGACGCCTCGCAAAGTGTGGTGACCTCCTTCTCAGCATCCACCTTCACCGCCTTGATGACGCAATGTTCTAGGCGGCCAGCATGCATGTGCAGCGCGTCAGCCTGCGGTACTCGAGTCGTGGCCGAAATCTGCTGGAACGCATGAACGCCGTACCATCCGTCCTCGACGATCTTGTCAATGCCTTGGATCTGTCCATCAACCTTCTTCTGTTGGGTGAACACCGTAAACCTCTTCTCGACGTGGTCTCGTGACAACTCCATCAGTTCCCTCTTCCTCAATCGGCGTCTCTCAAACAATGCGCTGAACTAGTTCACCGCGAACTGGGTCACGACAACTCCAGCGGCAACTTTCAACGCCGGAGTCCTGGCAATCGCCGAAAAGGCTTCCAGCCGAGAACGACAGGAACAGATTGCGAGCACCATGAACGAAAATTCTCGTCCACTACCTGCAGCAGCGCGTGATGACATCGTCGACGTGCTCACAGTTCAGTCGTGCGCCTTCCTTTCATTCATGATGCACAACACGACAACGCCGCTACGTCGCGAGTAAACGACTGGGCCGTGAGCTTGATTGCCTCGGCCATGGTCAGGTACGGCGTCCACGCGTTAGCCAATTGTTCAACGGTGAAGCCCGCGTCGAGGGCGTAGACCGCGGCGAGTATGGCGTCACCCGCTCCTTCGGCCAGCAGGTGCACGCCCAGGACCCGACCCGTGCTCCGTTCGGCGACGACCTTGGCGACCCCACGAGTATCCAGGTTGACAATGGCGCGCGGCACGTAAGCGAATGGCAGCACGCGACACTCGCAGTCGATACCCAGATCATTGGCCTGCTCGTCGGTCATCCCCACTGACGCTATGGCCGGTGACGTGAATATCACTCGCGGAAGGGTCCGGTAGTCAACGGTGAGGTGCGCCGCGGTGAGGGCGTTATTCGCTACGACGGTCCCATGACGGCCCGCGACGTAGACGAACTGTGGGTGTCCGGTTGCGTCGCCCGCGGCGAAGATGCGCGGGTTGGTCGTGCGCAGCTCCTCGTCAACGACCACTTCGCCGTGCGCGCCGATCGCCACCCCGACCGATTCAAGTCCGAGATTCTCGGTCGTCGGACGCCGGCCCGTCGCGACCAGCGCGGCCTCGGCGCGCAACTCCTCAGAACCCATCGACGAGTCGAGCGCGAGAACGACCTCCTCACCCTCGCGCTGGACCTCTCGGACCGTCGCTCCGGTTCGAACGGTGATCCCCTCGCTGGCGAGGATGGTGGTCAACGACTCGGAGATCTCTGGCTCCTCAAAGGGCGCGATGCGCGCGAGCGCCTCGACGATGGTCACCTGCGCGCCCAGTCGGGCGAAGAGCTGGGCCTGCTCAAGACCAACGGCATTGGCGCCGATCACGACGAGCGACGCGGGCACGTGATTGAGCTCCATGGCCGTGGTGGACGTGAGATAGTCAACCTCGTCCAGACCGACGACGGGCGGAGTCCACGGGGCGGCTCCGGTCGCGATGACGTAGTGCGTGGCCTCGATGCGCTCGCCGTTGACTTCAAGCGCGGGACCTTCGATGAATCGCGCGACACCGGTGAGGATGTGAAAGCCGTAGAGTTCGGCGAGCCCCACGTACTTCTCGCGGCGCAGTTCGGTCACGATCTCGTCCTTGCCAGCGACGAGCGACGTCATATCAACGTGGCCAGCCGACGTCGTGATGCCGGGAAAGTGTTGCGCGAGGGCCACATGACGGGCGTCGGCCGCGGCCAGTAGGGCCTTGGAGGGTACGCACCCCACGTTCACGCAGGTGCCACCGATGGCTCCCTGCTCGATCATCACGACCGACGCCTTGTGGCGTCGAGCTTCGATGGCGGTCGCGAACGCGGCGCTACCAGAACCCACAATCGCCAAATCAAACGTGATTGCAGTGGGCATATCGTTCCCCTCTCGAGCGACTCGCTCGGGCGAACCGCAACGAGTGTCGTTGCCAATCGTCGACACGTCTATGTAGTCGAGACTAAGGCCTCCCCTCTAGGGGAGAGTCAAGGGCTACCATCCGAATGTGCACATAGGAGAAGTCGCCAGGCGCGCCGGAGTCACAGTGAAGACGATCCGTTACTACGAACGTATTGGCGTGCTCGATGAACCACGTCGCCTGGCGTCGGGATACAGAGAATATGAGTCGGACGTGGTCGAACGATTGCGTTTCATTCGAGCCAGCCAATCGTCGGGGCTTCGCCTTGGTGAGATTCGTGGCATCGTGGCGCTTCGTGATCGCAACGAATCTCCGTGTGCTCACGTGCTCACGCTCCTCATGCGGCGCGGTGAAGAAATAGACCAGCAGATCGTGGAACTTCGCCGAGTACGAGACACTATTGATCATCTCGTCGCTCGAGCTGAGGGTCTTGAAATGAGAGACTGTGCACCATCGAGCGTCTGTCACCTCATCACCACCACGACAGAACTCACGAATCCGGTCGTCAATGACGCTCGGGGGAATAACTGACCCTTGTGGCGTGTTTACGCACTATGTCGCTACAGAATTGCTGTCGGGCGTACGAGGAGGAGTCGGACATGATTACTTTGGGTCAACAGTTGAAAGAGCAAAATGCAGCGGGGCGGGCTCACATAAGCGAAGAGACATTGTCCGTGATGGATCAAGCGACCGCACAAATAGCTGCGTCGCGTCTCGCCGAGTCGAGTCTCGGTGTGGGGGCCGCCGTGGCTGACTTCTCACTTCCAGTGGCGACCGGGGCTATGGTCTCACTTTCCGCATTGTTGATCAAGGGGCCCGTCGTACTCGCTTTCTATCGTGGTGGCTGGTGCCCCTACTGCTCAACCGAGTTACGCGCCCTCCAGGCCAAACTCCCCGAGATCATGGCGGCGGGCGCCACACTCGTGGCGATCTCGCCGCAGACACCCGACAACTCGCTGTCGACCGCGGAAGAACTCGACCTCGCCTTCACCGTTCTCTCCGACGAGGGCAATCACGTAGCCGAGTCCTTCGGACTCGTGTTCGAACTACCCGAATCACTTCGCGAGGTCTATCAGGGCTTCGGCATCGATCTGCCGGCAGCCAACGGCGACACCACGTTCCGCCTACCCCTGCCGGCGACCTACGTCATTGGTTCTGACGGCATCGTCGCGTGGCGCTTCGCGGACGCTGACTACACCAAGCGAGCCGAGCCTGACGACGTGATTGCTATCCTCGAGGCTCTCTAGCTATGGCTACCCGGGCGCTCGCTCAAGCAGAACTCTGTGTCACTGAGATGACGAGCGACCGGGAATACCAAACGGTCGAAGCACCGCTACAACGGACAGACTCAATCGAACCGTCATCGAGGAGGTGGGGTTGCCCCGTGGCGTTGTTCGCACGTGATTCACAGCGCACCGACAATGAAGACTCGCGTCGCGATACCACTCTCGATCACTTTCGCTGGTCGACGACACGGGTCACGCGCCCCCCTTCGACAACCACGACGATCACGTCCAGCGTTCACGACGTAGGCGCTACGTCACTGCGTCGGGTGCGGTAAGGATGCACACTCGATGCTGACGGGTCGACCTCAAGCAATCGTCTTTGACGTCAATGAGACACTGGTGGACCTTTCACGCTTGCGGCTGATCTTTGACGATCTGAAGATGCCTCCTCACAGCCTCGAGTGGTGGTTCGCTACTCTCTTGCGCGATGGCATGGCGTTGGCGGCGAGCGGAGATTACGGCTCATTCGCTTCGCTCGCCGGCGTCGCGCTCGATGAGATCATGTCCGCGTGTGGCTCTGGCACCCCACCGGGTGCCAGAGCGCGCATCCTGGCCCAATTCGCCGAACTGGACGTGCACCCCGACGTAGCCCCCGCGTTCGAGCGACTCGCCAAGGTGGGCCTGCCAATTCTGGCGCTGACGAACGGTAGCGAACGCATCACACGAGACGTCCTCGAGCGCTCCGCACTGACGTCCTTCGTGAGCCACGTCTACTCCGTCGAAGCGGTGCAGCTCTGGAAGCCCCGCGTCGAGGCCTACCGCTATATCGCAGACGAGGTCGGCCTCGCGCCACAGAGTCTTGCCATGGTTGCGGCGCACCCTTGGGACCTGCACGGGGCATGGTCTGCGGGCTTCATCACAGCGTGGGTGAACCGCCACGAGCGAGTCTTCCCCGATGTCTTTCATCCCCCAGACTTTGCAGCAGGCAATCTCGTCGATCTCACTGAGCACCTGCTGGGGTCCGTTGAATGACGAATCCCTCAGTCTCGTCACCTCGATGGTCTCGTCGTGTCAACTGCACGCTCGCGCCGCACCCAGCCAGTACGTCACCTCTCAACGACTCCGACGACAATGAATTCGGCGGCGACCACTTCAGTCGATCGACTCGCCGCGCCACGTCGCCTAGTTTCGACACCGACAATGAGTACCTCCAGCGATAAGGACGCCAATGAACGAGCCCTACGACCCCGACATCCACAAGTGGCTTCGAAGAAAGACGCTGACGGCGGAGAACCCCGCCACGATGCGAACCGTCATCGACTACAGCGAGTACGGCGTCTCGGTGCTCGACGAACCAGTGAATCATGGTGGTTCTGGTGACGGCCCCTCTCCACTGCAGGCGGTACTGGGCGCACTTTGTGGTTGTGAGTCAGTGACCTTCCGGCGCACCGCAACGGACATGGATCTGGACTACGAGTCCATCCGATTCGACGCCGCCTTCACCATCGACATTCGCGGCCGACTCGGGGACCGCACCGTTCGACCACATTTTCAAACCGTTCGCGTCCGCGCCATCGTCGCTACCGACGCCTCCCTCACCGACCTCGATGCCGTGATATCTGAGACCGAGGCACGCTGCCCCGTGATGAACTTGCTCCTCGACGCCAAGGTCGACCTCATAATCGACTGGATCCGTGAAAGTGCGGACGGCCTCATCAACGTGCCACGCTCAACTCAAGGGTAAACGTCCGGGCCTTCGCAGGGCGACAGAGTCGCGAAGCGTTGACTACAGCTGGCTCGACGCGCTGGTGTTCAACGATGAGACGACACTTCTTGCGAACGAGCTCCCTGTGAACGAGAAATTCGTCGATTCATTCGAAGACAATCGTCGCAGCGGCTGACCGCTCGAGTCACCAGGCCGCGAAGAGATCACTGCAAGGTCGACGTCGTTCGAGAATTCCGGAGCGCTTTCAAGAGAAGAAAGACGGCGACATTCACGCCATCCAGAGCCCAACTGACCGCGACCTGATGCAGGCCTTCGGCCAGAAAACTCAATGCGAGGAACAACACAACCAAGAACCATTGTGTGACCTCAAGAGCACTTCGATGCTTCTCGGGCACTGACTCGACGACACCTTGCGCCAAGAACGGTCGCCCGTGCGGCTGGCGGTTGATCTCGGCGAGCACTGACTTGACCGACGGGTTCACCAAGACGGACGTCCCGACCGTCACCGTCGGGACTGTCTCGTTACCTTGGGCGATCATTCGAACCGCCTTGGCAGCACTCTCATCCTCCCAGATGTTGACTTCGTGAGTTTGAACTCCGGCGGCGAGCAGTCCGCTACGCAGGCGCGCGCACCATACACAGCCCGGACGCCAGAACACGGTGATGGGGACATTGTCAATGGTCATACCCAGGAAACCCGAGCACGCGCGGGATATTCCACTTCATTGTGACCAGTGCCTCCAGTGGGCGTCGATCGGAGCCACACGTAAAGTCGAAGACGACGTAAGGAGTTCCACGACGGTGGAAGAGTGTTCGAACCACGTACGTTACATAGATACGGCCCCGACGACGCGAGATTCACGTCACAACGCTCGCTTGCCATGAGCTCGATGGCACCGGCCGACGAGTCGACGCACACTCAACGGCGTTCTGTCACCTGGCGACCTTAGATCACCTGAGTACGACGACCGGCTTGAGATGAGCGAACACGCGAATGAAAGATCCGCCGACGTGGAGCAGTGGTCGTATTGATGAGCTGACGCGTACAATGGAGAGAGGTATCAGGTGAAGTCCACCGGTGCGGAAAGACATTATGTCTACTCATCACCCCCATGTGTCGCAGCCAACGAACTCGCGCGATGGGAATCGCAATGACGAGTCCGTCTGTGAGCCGAATTCCGAGGGTCTTCCCGACTGCTCAACTGGCCCCGCTGGTCGACTCTCCTGGACACTACGCGAGATCATCAACATCATTCGTCGACGGTCGTAGACCCGAACCCGTCGATAGATGGGTGCGCACTTCATGCAGCGCGCTGAGGCGACGTTACGACGTTCAGTGGGCCCCGTCTCGTCGGGGGCTGGACGAGACGGGGCCTACTGAACCGATCTACTTGGTCGCGGGAAGTGCACTCTCCAGTGATCGACGCTCGTACGCGAACGCGAACCCCATGCCTACGACGAGTCCGAAGAGCAGGTGCGCAATGAAGAACGCAATCTGAGGAACGAAGCCCATCAACGGATTTGTCGACGGTAAGAGTCCAAAGCGCATCACGAGGTACACCACCGCTCCGCCGATCAGGCCCGACGCCATGAACATCATCCGGGTGCGCAGTGCGCGCGGCGCCAACCAGGCGAACGCGCCGATGACGGCGAAGAAGGCCAGGCCGAGGAACATCGAAAAGGCGAAGTGCAGAATGAGTCCGACCGCCATGTGACCAGCATTCAGTGGCATCGTCGACATCACTGTGGCCCGTGCCGATGGCGACATCTGGGACATCAGTGCGCTCACCGTGGTGTTGGTGGCATGACCGGTCATGATCGACCCAATCATTTGTACCTTCGCCATGGGCACGTGCATGGACGCCAGCATTGCGCCCAGTTGATGCGCCATCGCTGTACTGATGTGACCGCCGTGAATCGCCATGGTGAGTTGCGCCATTGCCGACGAGGGCAGTGTGAGACCCATCCCCGCCATCAAGCTCGGCAGCATCTGCAGCGGTGGCGCGATCGTGAAGACGAATGCCGGCATGCCGATGTTGATCGCACTCGCGAACCCCATGTGTGCCGCCCCCATGACAATCATCATGGTGAGCGCTAGCACCATGCCGCCCATGAGACCCCAGAGGGCACCGGGCACGGCCAACTTGCGCGCAACGAGCGAAACATTACCGCCCCGATTCGAAGCGACGGACCCTCGATTAGGTACTTGAGTACTCATAGAACCTCTATCTCTCTTGATGAACAGCGCCATTGCGTCAGTTCCAGTTTCTTTGCAAGGCACACGCCTCACTTAATGAACCCCAACCAACGCCATGTATTCCACGTGATCGCTCTTTGATGGCGACATGTCGTGAGAGAGCGCACAGTTAGTCAACGCATCGATCTTGGCGAAACGTTCGCGGACTTGGAATAACGCGGCGGCGCATCGTGTTCCTCGAGTGAACAAGGTGCATCTGACGCGGTGCACATTAGAACCACGCGCGAGAGCGCACGATAAGCATCGGGGGAATCAGTGAACAAAGGCCGAAAGACGATGCCGGGACCGGTCACGCCACGTTCAAAGACGCCGTCAACCAATGCACATGATCGGTCTCCGCTGAGATCAGGCCATTCGAATTCGAACAGAACTGCGTCCCAGAGGCGCCACTCCACCCGCCGCTCAGTTTTCGCCGCGGCCGGCGCAGTGGTCCTCGCGGGAGCTATCTCTCTCAGCTTCTTTCATACGTCGTCGATCACGGGGTATCACACCTCCAGCCGAGCGTGGCTCCTTCCGCGCTTGGGTTCGGCCGGAAAGGTCTCGCTCTCCTCGTTCAAGGGACGTCCGGTGATTGTCAACTTCTTCGCATCATGGTGCACGGTGTGCGCGGGCGAGCTTCCCGTGTTCACGAGCGCGGCCGATGCTCTGAAGGGGAAGATCGACGTCGTTGAAGTCAATGCGCTCGAGACGGGCAACGGGGCATCCTTCGCCCGCCAGTACCAATTGGCCGTTCACGTCACCGCGGTCGCGAGCGACGTTGGCGGGTCCCAGGGCGATGGTCTCTACCAGTCGCTTGGTGGGACCGGGACCATGCCAATGACCGCGTTCTACGACGCGACGGGCCATCTGATCACGACCCACGTAGGGGGATTCGATAGTGCAACCCTCGCCGGTGCCGTGCGCCAGCTCTACGGCATCTCCCTACCAGCCTGAACGTGGCACTCTCCAACGTCAGCCTGCTCGCCGCCTTCGCCGGTGGGGTGGCGTCATTTTCGTCGCCGTGCGTACTGCCGTTGGTGCCCGCATATCTTTCGATTGTCGCAGGACTCGACGTCACACGCTCGGGCGCCGTAGTCGTTGAACAATACGTTGACGGCGTTACGACGCCAGTCACGACCAGAACGGCGACTCGCCGCGGGCTCGGGAGGATCACCCGTGATACGGGCCTGTTCATCCTCGGGTTCGCAACGGTCTTTGTCCTGCTCGGCCTCTCCGCCAGCGCGCTCGGTCAAACGGTCATCCACCAACAAGGTCTCCTCACCAGGATGTCGGGACTCGTCATCGTCGTCATGGCCCTCTTCATGTTCGCCACGTTGCTGTCAAGATCACCGGGGCTCTACCGCGAGTGGCGTCCTCATCCCCACCTCGCACGTCTTGGACCCTTCGCCGCTCCCATCGCTGGCGCAGCCTTCGCGTTCGGATGGACACCCTGCGTGGGGCCAATCCTCGCCTCAGTCCTCGCGCTGTCAACCCAGCAGGGTCACCTGGCATCGGCCGCCGTGCTGCTGAGCGTGTACTCCCTTGGACTCGGGGCGCCTTTTCTCGCCGTCGCAGTCTTCTTTGATCGGGTGCGCGGTCCGCTCGCTTGGCTGCGCCGTCACGGACGCGCTGTCACCGTCGTCAGCGCGTCGGTGCTGCTGCTGCTCGGATTTCTTCTCATCCAGGACCGGCTCTCGCTGGTCACCTCGTTGGTGCAACGAGGGAGTTGAGCATGTCACTCTCCCCCGACGACCTTGAGCGCACATCGTCTCTAAGGGCGCGACGCTCCGTGCCAGCGTGGTCGTCGCCAGCCCAGGGCTTCGCCCTTATCCTTCGCGGCTACACCGTTCGAACGGGAACCGTCGTCTCCGTCGTCGTAGGGACACTGCTCTCGGCGGTGAATCAAGGATCGGTGATCATCTCGGGCCACGTGAGCGCGGTGGCGTGGATCCGCGTCGCTACCAACTACGTCGTGCCCTTCCTCGTCTCGAGCGTCGGCTACCTCGCACCATCTCGAGAGCGACGCACGGTGAGGAACCGCCGCAGCTCATGACGTGAGCTGCACCAGACGCACCATGATCGCGTCGGCGAGGGCACTCGGCGACCCCGCGCACTCTTCAATGGCGTCGCGATCGAGCACCTCACGTACACCTTCACTCGTTCGAGCGAGGATCGTCGGCAGGTTGGTACCACCGAGTGCACGGACGTCATCGGGTTGATCATTGCGATGATAGGTGACAAACGGTGCAGGAAGTCGCTGTTGACACGTCACCCACTCGTCGCGGGGGCCCTTCTCGGTGTGCGTCACTCTACAAAGTACACAGTGATCACCAAAGACGCGAGCTTTGAGCCAATAGACCAGTTCACCAAGGACCGACGACGAGGCGTCATAGACACCAATGACCTCGACGAGATTCGGCCAGACTGTTCCCTTTACGATACGCCCGCCCTGTTGAGTTGCGCGCAAGTCCCCCTCGTAGCGTGCGTCGCCCACGGTCTATGCCCCGACTCTCTCACCATCCAGATTCTCTTCACCGACTGGTCCGAGCAGCGCCTTTGAACCAACGCGTAGGAGTGGCGACGTCGTGATCCCGTGTCGAAGCCGCGGTGACATCATCGGCAAGAGAACACCGATCACCAAGGAAGCCACTGCGGCGAGCAGATCCCAACGATAGGGCCCCGTCGGGAAGGGTATGAAGGTCTCTTTCGCCACGTACCCGAGTACCAACACTCCAACGCCAAGAATCGCTCCTCGATACCACGGCATCTTCGTGCGAATGACCAGCACGAGTGCGGCGACGACGGCGAGGAAGTATGCCGCGATGATCAGGTCGGCGCCGTAGGTGAGAATCACTGCCACGGCCGTCGTTGCCTGGGGCTCCCAGAGGAAGCCGAACAACAGGACGAAACTTACGGTCGCGACCAATCCAATGGCACCGGTCGGCGCGCCCGACGTCGTGCTTGTTCGCTTGAGTATCCGCGGTCCGAACCCGTCGCGCCCGAGCGCGAAGATCATTCGACTCGCGCCTACCATCAGTGCCAGCGCCGCGCCGAAGGAACTGAGTACCGCGCCCCAGTTGATGAGATCACCAAACCATGGCGCGACGAAATGATTCGTCGCGCTCACGAGCGGCACCGCCGAGAGCGACAGTGCCTTCACACTCGGAAAGGCGTTCTGGATCACCGCCGAGACGAAAACTTCATACGCGGCCACCGCAACAAGCGAGATCCAGATGGCCCGGGGAATGTTGCGCCGCGGTTGGTGCGCTTCTTCTCCGAGCGTGGCGGCCCCTTCGAAGCCCGAAAAGACTGAGAATGCGTACACGGTGCCGAGTCCGAGGGCCGAGCCGGAGAGTCCGGTCGCTCGAAAGGGTGCCGAGCTGAAGGCGTGGTGGTGGTACCCACCCTTTATCGTGATGACGATCGCCGCGATGACGACGAGCAGGATCGACACCCCCTCGACAACGAGGATGATCGCCGACGAGATCTTGATGTCGAGAAACGCCAAGATGGTCACGAGCGCGAACACGATGACGGCATAGACGGGCCACGGCCAATGGATCCCGAGTGACGCGAACGCGGGTTGGGCCTCGTCGGCCGTGCTCGCGTAGACCCCACCGGCGAAGTTCACGTAGACGAGCGTGAGGGCCCACACCGAGAGGAATCCGAACCGGGGTCCGACGGCCGCTCCCGTGAAGCCGTACACCGAGCCCGCACTATTGAAGGTGCGCGTGAAGACAATAAAGGCGTAAGCAACAAATCCCATGGCGAGCGCCGCGATCACCTGGACGAGAGCAGTCCCGCCCCCAACGATGCCGGCCAAGATCGCCGCAGTGATCACGACGCCCCCGGTCGGGCCCTGAATGCCAACGGACTCCGCTATCACTCGAAAGAAACGCAGTCGACCCGCTCGAAGTCGACCCGCCTCGAGGTCCGAGGCGTACGCGCTCTGGGCGTCGAGCTCGTTCGAGTCCATCGTCGAGCTATCGCGCGCGCCAACACTGGAGCGACCCATCATTCACCACCCACGCGCATGGTGACGTGGCGCGCCACGCCGGTCATCTGCCCGACCGTGACCATTCGACCACACGCGCGTCATTCTCGCACCAGTATGAGACGTCGAAGTGGTATGCCGATCGAGGTACCAATCCACCGCGTGGCAAGGTGCTCGCCCTGTACGAGTGTCGCCTCGGTGACGCCGGGTAGGTAGAGCGAGCGAACAAAGGTGGCGGCCGCCTCGGGTGAACTGACGAGGAAGTCGAACCTCGTGCGTACGTCTTCGATGAGCTCGAAACCGTGCTCGGCGAAGAGTGCGGGCGTGTGCGACAGAGTCTTCATATTGGGATAACTCAGACGACATCGTCCGAGTCGACTGACGAGATGCGAGTAACGCGCGACGTCACGTACGCGTAAAGGGCGCCGCCCCGGCATCGTCACGACGAACAGACCATCTCGAGTGAGCACTCGACGCACCTCAGCGAGCGCTCGTTCGAGGGGTTGGATGAGCATCAGTGCCATCGAGCAGATGACGCCGTCGAAGGACCCGTCCTCAAAGGGCAGCGCCGTTGCGTCACCCTCGAGAACATTGACGGTTCCCGACCTTCGCGCCCTGGTCAGCTCACTCGTCGAGCGATCGAGTCCGATCCAGGGTTCCCCTGAGCGGAGACGAAGGCTGGGCCCGCTACCGCAGGCCACATCCAGCACCCGTGCACCGAGAGGGATCGGGGCAGCGATCCAGGCGTAGGGCGTCAGCCCTTGACGCGAACGCGACGCCGAGAGCACGTCCTCGGTGATCCCCGGGTGCATTCGATGGAAACTCGAGAGGTAGCTCGACCACACCTCATTCGACAGTTTGGTCACGGCATGCGCCTCACGGAGCCACCACTGGTCGAATGTCGGCTGAAGTAGACGCCACCGCTCCCCTCAAGGCTCGACGCGCCCAGACCACGCGCTGGACGGCCGTAACGAGCACCATGACGGTGAAGATGCACTCCACCCATTGGGCACTCGACGGCACGATCAGTATGGCGGCGTAGGCCACCATCGTCTCGAGACCCTCAGCAACGCCACCGAGCAAACTGATCGAACGATCGTCGAAGCGTCCAATGCCGCGACAATCGAGCAACGTCGACGCGGCGAGCAGTGCAGTGCCCGAGAGGTAGTAGCTGAAGAGCAGCGCGACGCTGGCCAGGCGCGTCGCCGGTTCAGCAATTGCGAGCGCCACAATGAAGCCGGCGTAGACACTGAAATCAGCGAGCAGGTCGAAGTAGCCTCCGATATCGGTCACGCCACATCGTCGAGCCAACGCGCCATCGAGTCCGTCGATGAACCTGTTGATGAGCCACGCCAGCAGGGCGACCGCCCATAATCGAAGACCCACGGCGATACACGCACCCGCCCCCGCCAGCCAGCCAATTCCGGTGAGGGTATTGGCGCGTACTCCGAGCCGGGACAACTGGCCACTCACGCCGATCAGGACGGGTTGGCAAAGTTCACGCGCGCGTCGATCGAACATCTCAGTGACCAATCTCGGCGTTGAGCGTCCGGCGTCGCGGAATCGGTAACAGCGCCGCCAGAGCTGCGTTCTCATCAGGATCAAGCACCCCGTGCTGTACGCAGGCCGGCACCAACTTTCCCGTCTCGGGATGCGCCATGGCGTAGGAACACGCGAGGAGCCGCTCTTGGGTCTCAAGGATTCTTGGATCCTCACTCATCACGCCTCGCTCGAGAAGTTCCCAGGCGGGCTTCACGTCGGCCGCGTGCATGAAGCGGTGCATCACAAACGTCACGGGTACCGGATGCTCGCTCATCAGGCGAACGAACCCACCACTACGGCGCACCGTGCGGCGAAACCATCCGACCGCCGTTGGGATCAAAGAGGGTCGGCGAAGAGCGACCCGACCGAGTCGCAGCGCCAAGAGATGGGCGGGGGCGTTGAAGTGCACACCACCCAGATGTTCGAGGAGCGCGTCGCGCGCGGCGAGGTCTTTCGGGTCCTCATCATTGAAGAAACTGAACCATCGCTCTCCCACGTAAAAGCCCCACGCCGTGCGATTACAACGAGTATCACCGACCTGGAGTACTTCATAGGGCAGCCGTGATCCCACACCCTGTTCGATCTTGGACCACACCCGATCCGCCTCGAGGCTCGCGTAGTCGTCGCGCCAGCGTCGCTCGTCACCCACGAAGGCCGCGGGTTGAAACGAGAACATGCCGTACCCGAGGCCGTGTGCCGCACGAATCACCTCAGGTATCTGATCGACATTCGCCGGAGTCACCGTCACGTTGTGAGCGAGGTAGAACTTCACCCCATGTTCTCGACGCAGGCGATGGAACATCGCCGCGACCCGCTGCCGATACGGGTCAAGCGACGCTTCATCAAGAGCTCGTCGCATACCGCGTCGACCCTTCATTGTGGAGTCGATGTGCACCGCAAACGAGAGCTTCTTGAATCGTCGTTTACCGTTGGCACCGACCGCTACCTGTTCCAGGTACTCGTAGTCGAAGTCACCGTGGCTGAAACTCATTGGTTCGCGACCATGACGACGCATGATCTCGATCGCCGCGGCGTGGACTTCGCCGCTCAGCAGCGACACCTCGCCACCGATCAACTGGGCGTGGGCGTGCGAGCCACGAGTCTGCTCCAGGTACGCCATCTGAGACTCGATCCGAGTCAGCGTATGTGGACCGTCGACGCGAACCTTGTTCGCATCAGACGAGTGATAACAAGGAGTGCACGCGAAATCACACTTCGGAAAGACCCCGTGGGTCCCTTCGCAGCCAACGCCGAAACGACCGAGCACCTGCCCCGGCGTACGAACTGACTCTGGCAGTTCGCGCCAGCGTTGGGCGAGAGCATCAGCCGTCTTGGCGTCAACAGGCCTCGTCAACTTGTCGAGTCGACTCCACCAGTGCGGAGCCATGAGGGTGTCGTGGTTCTGTTGCACGCTCGCCCGTCACCCTACCCGTGCGCGCCGTGATCGCCCGCCAACTCATTAGCGAAGCGGCGTAGACGTTGCAGCGCAATCTCGTCGTCGATCAAGGCCGGAGAATGCCCCGCCGCGTCGTGCAACGCCGACTTGATCCTCGTGTACGTATCGATTTCCAAGCCACACCGCACGCAGGTCTTCAAGTGGTCCTCGACCTGTGAGGTGAGCGGTGCTTCTAATTCGCCGTCCAGGTAGTGCTGCAGCCACTGACCCAACTCGTGGCAAGTTCGCATCTCACGAAGATTGTCTCTCATTCCTCGAAGCACCCTCACCGTGAACTCGCTTTCCCTAGTGCCAGACCGCTCGATATGAGCTGCTCTTTGATGTGGCGTCGCCCTCGGTGAAGTCGACTCATCACCGTGCCGATCGGAATGTCGAGCGCCATCGCCACCTCGGCGTAGGTGCACATCTCGAGATCGACCAATTCAACGACGACGCGCATCTTGTCGGGCAACGCCGCCACCGCAGCAATGACCGCGTCGCGAAAAGCCGCCTGTTCGGCGAGCTCGGCCGGATCGGACCTACGAAGCTCCGGAACCAATTCTGCATCGTGGGGGTCATCGAAGAGATTGGGACGTTGGCGACGGTTGCGGTTTATATGAGTGTTGCGCAGGATCGTGAAGAGCCACGCGCGCGCGTGCGCACCGTCGAAATTCGACATTGCCTTGTAGGCGCGAAGAATCGTGTCCTGCACCAGGTCTTCGGCGTCGTGAGGATTATGGGTCAGTGACCGCGCCACCCGTAACAACGTTGGAAGTTCTGGTACCACGTAGCGCTGAAACGCTTCGTCGTCAGAGATGGCGTTTTTACGGCCGTCGAAAGTAGGTTCTGACTCCATCACTTGGTAAACACTCGTCGGTTCGTCACTATTCAATTGTTTTAACGACACGGGCTTGACGGCCGCCGAATTCACCAAAAAACTGGGCGGCGGTCATCTGTACCGCCAAGGACCAGGATGGATAGGCGTGCGTCGCAGTGGCGAGGCGGGCGCTGAACAGGCCCGCGCGCATGGCGAGGACGATCTCGTGGATCATCTCACCCGCCCGCGGCGCCACGATAGTTGCGCCAAGGATCGAACCGCCGGCCAGGTTGCCGCTGAAGCGACGCGGTCCGACGATGATCTTGACGAATCCGCGCTCTTCACCCGACATCGCGGCGCGATCGAACTCCGTCATCGGCAGGTACGCGACCCGAGCGCCGCTCGCGGTGGTCTGCTCGGTGACGCCAACTCTGGCCACCTCGAGTCCGGTGTACGTCACCATAGGTATCCATTGCGGTTTGAATCGACGCGCGGGGATCCGCGAAAGGGCATTGCCCGCGGCGATTCGTCCAGTTTCGTCGGCGACGTGCGTGAACTGGAGTGACTGCGCGACGTCACCCGCCGCGTAGATGCCACCGATGCTCGTACGCAGTCTCTCATTCACCTTCACGAATCCACGTTCGTCGACCAACACGCCGGCTCTCTCGAGCCCGAGTCCGCTACTCGAGGGACGCCGTCCCACCGCAACCAACAGCGCGTCGCACTCGAGTGGTGAGCCGGAGTCGAATTCGAGTCGTGATGTCGATGTGGCGTGGGCAACCTTGACACACGTCGTCGCCACCAGCGACCGCACGCCAAGGGACTCGAGATACTCAACGATTGCCGCACTCGCTTCGGGCTCTTCTCGCGGCAGCAGCCGGTCCGCAGCCTCAACGATCGTCACGTGGCTCCCGAGCCGCGCGAACGCTTCGGCCATCTCGACGCCGACGGGTCCGCCCCCAAGGATGGTTAGTCGAGAGGGCAGCGTCGTTTGGAGAAAGATGTTGTCATTGGTCAACACCGAGCGGGGATCGAGCCCGCTTATCAGTGGCACCAAAGGCCCGGCGCCCGTCGCGATGACGAATCGTTTCGAGCGAACAGACGCGCCGTCGACGCCCAACGTCGACGCACTGGTGAACCTTGCGCGCCCCCTGATGACGACCACACCTTCTGCTCGAAGGACATCCTCACTCTCGCCCTTGGAGATCGACCCAATCACCGCCGTAACGTTCGCCATGGCGGCAGTGAAGGAGAGTCCTCGTCGCGCACCACTCAACAACGTCTTCGAAGGTACGCACCCCGTGAAGGTGCAATCTCCGCCGAGGGGTGCGTCGCTCACGAGCGTGACACTCGCGCCTCGGCGCCGCGCCGCTCGAGCGGCGGCGAGACCCGCCGCACCACCGCCGATAACGACGAGTTCAGTGTTCATAGTGTGTGTAACCCATCTTTGGCGAACTCTATTCCGAACGGCGACCTGTTTACGTGTGGCGAGCCCCACGCTCCTCGCGCATCGACGTCATCATCGCGGCAGCCCACTCGGGCACGACGCTCAGCTACGCTGCGCCCCTCATGCTCGGCCTGTTCGGCGCCGCTCGACTACGAATGCGAGATGAGACGTATGCATTGACCTACCTGTCCTGCGCTTCGTCAGCGCCTAAGCGCTGATCACACCGGGGAGACCGAGGTCGCCCTCGATGACGCGCGCTCTCTTCGCCCCCACGCTCGCGGCAACCCACGTGCCGGAGCGAAAGAGTGCGATGGTCGGAATGCTCTGCACGCCATACTCTGCGGCGATGTCGCCATTCGCGTCGACGTCCACCTTGACGACGCGCAGGTCGTCTCCGTAAGCAGCCGCGAGCAGTTCGAGTTCGGGTGCAACCACTTTGCACGGACCACACCAACTCGCCCAGAAGTCGACGATTACCGGAACACTCGCGTCGAGGACCTCACTTTGAAAGGAGGAGCGGCCATTGACATTGAAGATAGTTTCCATGCTCAAGAAACACCGGTATCGGTGGAATATTCCACCACCGTGTTGGGTTTCGTTACTACGACGAGATGGTGACGACGAAATGGTGACCCCGCTATCGTGAAGCGCAGCTGTAGTGAAGTTTCGACGGATCAAACGTTCACGAGGGATCGCCGGACAGCCGCCTCCGTCGTCGAATCGTCGCGGGAAACTAAGGAGAGCGTGTGGACGCAGTGAATGAACTCATCAAGGTCTACGGCGCGAACTGGTGTCCCGACTGTCGTCGTGCCAAGGCCTTTCTCGGCGAGCAACGCATAGCTTATGAGTGGATCGACCTGGAAATCACGCCCGAGGCAGTCGCCATAGTTGAACAGATCAATGGTGGTAGCCGCACAATTCCCACCATCGTGTTCCCCGACGGTACACACCTGTCCGAACCCGGCAACGACGAACTCGCCGACAAGCTCGGACTCCAACGTTCGGCGTCGATGTCCGTGTACGACGTGGTCATCGTCGGCGCTGGTCCGACCGGCCTTACCGCGGCCATTTACGCTGCGCGAGAGAACGCCAAGGTACTCGTGATCGAGAAATCAGCACCCGGTGGCCAAGCCGGTATCACCGAGCGGTTAGACAACTATCCCGGTTTTCCCGACGGCGTGGCGGGCAGTGAGCTGGCGGACCGCATGCGCCGACAGGCCGAACGTTACGGCGTCGAGATTCTTCAAGCAGTAGCGGTACAGTCAGTCGCGCTCGACGATGATTGCATTGCGGTGACTTCCGCCACCGGTGACACCGTGCGCGCGAAGGCCGTGCTCCTGGCCACCGGCTCGGTCTATCGACGCACTGGTGCCGATGGCGAGGCGGACCTCATTGGTGCCGGCATTCACTTCTGCGCGACGTGTGACGGACCTTTCTACAAAGACGCCGACGAGGTCGTCGTGATCGGCGGAGGCAACAGCGGACTCGAAGAAGGCCTCTTCCTTACCCAGTTCGCCCGCCACGTGACGGTTGTCGAATTCTCCGAGAAGATGGCGGCGAGCCGACTGCTCCAAGATAAGGTACTCGCGCACCCGCGCATGACGGTACACACCAATACCAAGGTCGTCGACTTCATGAGTGGAGACAACGCCAAACTGACATCAGTACGCCTCGAGGACCGCGTGACCGGGGAGCAGCGCTCGCACGCGGCGTCGGGTGCGTTCGTCTTTATTGGTCTCGATCCCAATACGGCGTTCTTGAAGAATGCTGTGAATCTCGATGATCGCGGGTTCATCATCAGTGATGAGCAATTCAAAACTTCGATGCCGGGAGTCTTCGTCGCCGGCGACGTCCGTCGAGGTTCGACCAAGCAATTAGCGTCAGCGGTCGGCGAAGGTGCCGCGGCGGCGATTCAGATCAGATACCACCTCGATCGCGTCACAACTTGACCAACTCCCAATCGCTGAGTGCGCTGCGGAGTCGCAACCGTGCTGCGCCGCGGTAAGGATTGCGCGCAAGAGTTCCAACTCCTCCTACTGATCAGCTCGTGAACGATATTCCTTCATGCCCAAGGTTGAATCGTGCCGATTTTTAGGGAGGACGAATGATCTCCGAGGCGGCCCATTCGAGTGGTTGTAATTGCCCAGCGAGACGTGGCAAAAATCCCTAATTTCATCCCTAACATTTCTCGATAGCCACTGAACGGACTGAACGGACTGAACGCAAACCCCTACGAATATCGGGTTCTCTGAATCTAATGAATGAAGAATAATGAACTCGGTGGCTGGAGTTGCCACGGTTTGATGGACACCTAAATTTTGGGGGAAGGCCCCAAAAGGAAGGAGCCCAACGTGGCCCGTCAAACCAGATATCCCTCCGAGTTCAAAACTGAAGCGGTGGCGCTCGTCAATTCGTCGGGACGTTCCATCGCCGATGTCGCTCGATCGCTCGGTGTCAGCGATCGAACGCTCTGGTATTGGGTGAGTGAGGATCGCAAGTCCCGTCAACGTGCTGAGGATCCGTCGTCGCTCAACGCGGACGACGCCGCGGAACTGAAGCGCCTGCGCAAGGAGAACGCCCAGCAGCGTGAGGACATGGAGATCCTGCGAAAGGCCGCCGCCTATTTCGCGAAAGAGACGCTGCGGTGACCGGCTGCCGCTTCGTCCACGACCACCAAGCCGAGCACGCCGTCAGCGACCTGTGTCGCGTAATCAACCTGCCCCGCTCGACCTACTACGCGTGGTTGAACTATCAGCCCAGTCAGCGAGCGTGGGACGACAACGCGCTCTTGAGTGAGATCAAGGACATACACGTCCTCTCTCGACACACCTACGGGGCACCACGGGTTCTCGGGCAACTGCGTCACCGCGGTCACCGGGTCGGGCGACACCGCGTGGCACGGATCATGGTCGGACACGGACTCGTGGGCGTGCACGGTCGCAAGAAGTGGCGACGCGGCAAGCCCGACACTGCTTACGCCCCCGACTTGCTCGAGCGCGACTTCAGCGCGACGCGACCCGACGAGAGGTGGGTCGCGGACATCTCGGAGTTCCACTGCCTCGACGGCAAGCTCTTCCTGGCCGGCATCCGCGACCTCTTCGACAAGACCCTCGTCGGCTGGGCCATGGGTGAACGCCAGACGACCGACCTCGTGGTCTCGGCGCTCGTGATGGCGCTCTCGCGTCGCCGTCCCGACGGAGAGCTGGTCCACCACTCCGACAAGGGCCCGCAATACACGAGTCTGGAACTGGCCAACCGTCTCAGCGATTGGGGGCTCTCGGCGAGCTTCGGGTCCACCGGTGACGCATACGACAATGCCGCGATGGAGAGCTTCTGGGCGACCGCCAAGCGCGAGATCGAGTTCATGCACGGACCGGTGCGCCAACTCACGAGGTCCCAACTACGCACGATCATCTTCGAATACGTCGAGGTGTTCTACAACCGCGAACGGCACCAGGCGATTCTCGGCCACCTGACGCCCGCCGAGTACTACGCCACGGCGAAGGTGGCATAATCACTAATCAGTTCGTGTCCA
>Ga0307375_10001673_pt1 | contig 23778 bp, 19 predicted proteins | sample TR1MG_FD_202531 | JGI IMG/M metagenome (GOLD analysis project Ga0307375, IMG submission 202531) | Soil microbial communities from Risofladan, Vaasa, Finland - TR-1 | ecosystem: Environmental > Terrestrial > Soil > Coastal area > Acid sulfate soil | place: Finland: Risofladan, Vaasa | collected...
AGGGCCCGAAGACGTTGAAGTAGCGCAGGGTGACCGTTTCCAACCCGTAGACGCGGGTAAATGCGCCCATGTAATGCTCGCCTGTGAGCTTTGCCACCGCATAAGGAGAAATCGGAATCGGCAGCATCTGCTCATGCTTCGGCAGGGTTGGAGTATCTCCGTAGGCGGACGATGATCCGGCATAGACAACGCGCCGCACGCCCGCATCTTTGGCGGCGATGAGCAGGTTCAAAGTCGCGGTTACGCAGTTCCGGTTGGTTCCCGCGGGATCCTCAACGGAACGCGGCACGCTGGCCAGCGCCGCCTCATGAAAGACGACTTCGACCCCCTGGCAAGCCTTTGCACAGGCCGCCGGGTCCGCCAGGTCGCCCTCGATAAACTCCATCCGTTCCAGTCCCACCAGGTTTGCGCGCTTGCCGGTAAGGAAGTTGTCAATGCCTCTCACCTGTTCACCCCGCGCCAGCAGCGCGGCGGCAATGGAACGGCCAATGAAGCCTGCGACACCTGTAACCAGATACGTACCCAATTTTCCGTCTCCTTGCGTGCAGCGATTGAGCAATCGCGACGCCCTTCTAAGAATACTATCTGTCATCCCCCGTCCGGTTTTTCATCTACCGAGTAACCTGCGGGGGACTTACAATCTTAGGTATGACCTCCGTTTCTCCAACCACCCTGACCGAGCTGAAACAGCGCATTGCAACCCGCCAGGCCCGGATTGGCATCGTCGGCATGGGATATGTGGGATTACCCCTGGCGCTGCTATTTAGCGGCGAGCGCTTTCACGTGACCGGCTTCGACATTGCGGCAGACAAGGTAAGGACGCTAAACGAAGGCGGCTCCTACATTGTCCGCATCCTGCCGGCGATGATTCAGGAAGCTCAGAAGGCCGGCTTCCGCGCGACCTCGGCATACGCTGAGATTGAGCAGATGGATGCCGTGATCATTTGCGTGCCCACGCCGTTGAATGAATATCACGAACCGGACCTCAGCTTCGTCACCGGCACCGTCCAGGCCATTGCTCCCCACATCCACGAGGGGCAACTGATTATTCTGGAGAGCACAACCTACCCCGGAACCACGGAGGAAATCGTTATCCCTCTGCTGGAGAAGGGCAACCCAAGTGGGATTCGAGTGGCGCGAACGCTGGAGGATTCTGGTGTCCATGTGGCCTTTTCCCCGGAGCGCGAGGACCCGGGAAATGAGACGGTCGCCCGGCATGACATTCCCAAAGTGGTGGGTGGATCTGGCCCCGTCGCTGCGGAACTTGCCGCTACTCTATATGGCGCCATTTTTCGTCACGTAGTCCCGGTCAGCAGTCCCTCCGTGGCAGAGATGACCAAGCTGCTCGAGAATATCTACCGCTGCGTGAACATCGCCCTGGTAAACGAACTGAAGCAACTCTGCATGCGTATGGGGATTGACATCCACGAGGTGATCGACGCGGCAAAGACCAAGCCATTCGGCTTCCAGGCGTTCTATCCCGGGCCCGGACTGGGCGGCCACTGCATTCCCATTGACCCGTTTTACCTATCCTGGAAAGCCAAGCAGTTTGACTTTCGCACTCGCTTTATCGAGTTGGCCGGAGAGGTCAACATCCAGATGCCCTACTTTGTAATCGACCAGCTTGCAGACGGGCTCAACCAGCATCAAAAGTCCATCAACGGCTCGAAGATCCTGGTGCTTGGACTCGCTTACAAGCGCGATATTGACGACCTTCGCGAGTCCCCTTCCCTCACTATTCTTGAACTGCTCCGCGCGAAGGGCGCCAGCGTGTCTTATAACGACCCGTACTTCCCTTCAGTGGGACAGGGCCGGCACTATGCGCTGAACATGACCAATACGCCGCTGGAGAATCTGGCCCAGTACGACGCAGTCATGATCGTGACAGACCACTCGACGTACGATTACGCGTCGATCGTGGAGCATGCGCAGCTGGTGGTGGACACGCGCAATGCCACCAAAGGAATTTCCTCACCAAAAATCGTGCGCTGCTGAGGCATAAAAGGAAAGGGCACAGCCAAAGCCGCGCCCTTCCGCCCGATTTAATCGCGATGGCCCGCGCGGTTTGGCCTATTCGTGCGCTCCGTGTTTGCGCAGGTAGTCCGCCCAGTTCGTGTCGTCCATCTGCAGCGCGTAGGTGAGCGGCCGATGCTGGCTCTGATCCACCGCATTTACGTCCGCACCGTGCTCCACCAGAATTTTTACGAGGCTTCCATACTGCAAGTGCAGTGCACAATCCAGTATGGTATCGCCGTAGGCGTCCGGAAGATTCACGTTTGCTCCGTGCGCTAGAAGGAAGAGCACATCGTCCTTCTGATCCCGCATGACAGCCCAAAACAGGGGCGTGGCGCCGCTGGCTGCCTGTGCATTTACGTTGGCTCCCTTGGACACCAGGAGCTGCACCATCTGCTTGTGCCGAACAGAAAACTCCGCAAGGTCCAGCGGGGTGTATCCATTCTTCATATAGCGCGTGTCGGGGCCGTGCACATTGAGCAATACGACCGGATCCTGGTGATTATTGGAGGAAAACACCTTCCCCAGGTCACCTGGCATGAAGGGGCCGTAATTATTCTTTGCGTTCACGTCGGCGCCGGCCTCCAGCAGCACTGCGGCAACTTCCACATTGCCGTGCAGCGCTGCAACAGCCAGGGGAGTATTCCCATTGCTGTCCAGGCTGTTCACCAGCTTCGGGTCCGCCTGCAACAGGGCCTTTACCTTCTTGGCATTTCCTTTGAGTGCCTCGTCGTGGATGGGATCGCTGAAGGCATGGCTTGCGCAGGCAACCGCCAAAAGGCACATGCAGGTGACGCGGAGTGTCCGCGAGTGAAAGAGTCGATTGAGCACAGCACATTTGTTCATGAATCTCTCCAGATAAATCGTTATTGTAAACGAAGAGAATGATAGAGGACAGTGCAGGCATCTCCCGGCGAGACGCTCCCCTGCCGAATCGTGTATTGTGAGGGGGTTCGCCTATGACATTTCTGCAAGCCACTCTGGCGGAACCGCAAACCTTCTCCCTGTGGGAAAGACTGCTCTTCTTATCGCTCGCCATTGCCTCTGCGGCGCTGTTCTGGTGGCGGTTCTCCCCTATCTTTCGCCGAATCGTCCGGTCTCGTCCAGATCCTGACTTTCACCTTGCACCGGTCGCCCGCCGCATACGCGACTTTGTGTGGGAAGTGCTTTGCCAGTCCAAGGTGATTCGCCAGCGGCCCCTCCCTGGGCTGGCCCACGCCTTTGTTTTCTGGGGTTTCTGCGCTTTCGTGCTGGTTACGCTCAACCACTGCGCGGTGGGACTCGGGCTCGGATTTCTGTCTCCCAAAGGTCTGTTTGGCCGCTTCTACTTTTACTTTGCGGCGCTGTTTGCCCTGGCCTGCGCTGTTGGCATTGCCGGACTTCTTGTGCGCCGGTTTCTGGTTCGGCCTCGCTGGCTTGGGGAGAAGCTCTCGTGGGAGTCGGGCTTCATTGCCCTTCTTATTTTTCTGCTGATGGTGACGTACCTCGCGGCCTTTTTTGTCACGGACTCCGGAACCACGGTGCGGGTGCTCTGGTGGACCCACACGCTCACCCTGCTGGTGTTCCTGCCCATCATTCCCAAGACCAAGCACCTGCACCTGGTCCTGAGCCCGGCCACCATTTTTCTTTCCCGCGGGGGTTTCAGCAAGATCCCGCCGCTTGCGGGCGATGAGGATTTCGGGCTGGTGGCGGGAACCGACCTGACCCGGCTGGTGAGCTTGCAGGCCTACTCCTGCGTGGAGTGTGGCCGCTGCACGGAGCACTGCCCTGCGGCGAATACGGGGAAGGAACTGAACCCGAAGGAGATTGTGCTGGGGCTCCGCGGATACCTGAATGAGTTCGGACCACGGTCAGACCAGCCGCTGCTGGGCAAGTACAACTCTCAAGAGGCTGCGTTCCAGTGCACCACGTGCGGTGCCTGTGAATTTCAGTGCCCGGTTGGGATTGAGCATCTTCCCATCCTGATTGGCCTGCGGCGCGGCGCGGTGAACACGGGTGCGTGGGAGGACGAGCACGGCGCGAAGCTGTTTCTGGCCCTGGAGCGTGGCTCCAACGCGCTGGGCATGGGAGCGGCGGAGCGGGACAAGTTTGTCCAGAAGCAGCAGTTCCCTATCTTTGACGGCACGCAGGACTACTGCCTCTGGCTTGGCTGCATGGGGGGATATGATCCGAAGGGCCGCGAGATTGTGACGGACTTTGCACGCGTCATGACCTACCTGGGCGCCAGTTTTGGCGTGCTGCGGAAAGAGAAATGCACGGGCGATCCGGTTCGCCGCCTGGGCAACGACCTGCTTTTCCAGCAACTGGCTGAGGCCAACCTGGAGGCTCTGGCGCAGAACAAAGTGAAAAAGATTGTGACCATCTGCCCGCACTGCGTGCGGACCATCCAAGAGGACTGGAAGGAATACGGCACGCCGCCTGAGGTGGAGCACCATAGCGAGTTTCTCGCGCGGCATGCGGCGCAGCTTCCGAAACAGGCCAATGAGGACACAATTGTGTATCACGACCCCTGTTATCTGGGCCGCTACCGTGATGTGTATGAGGAGCCACGAGCGGTTGCCGCGCTGGCTGGCCGGGTGGTGGAGGCGGAACGCAACCACGAGCGCAGTTTTTGCTGCGGCGCGGGCGGCGGGCTGGCGTTTCTGGGCGAGGAGACCGGCGAGCGGGTGAGCCACGTGCGGGCGGCCGAGCTGGTGGCCACCGGAGCAACGACCGTGGGCACCGCATGCCCATTCTGCAACAGCATGTTTCGCGATGCACTTGCCGAGAAAGGCGAGAACGCGCCGCAACTGCTGGACATTGCCCAACTGACGGCACGCGGACTGCCGAAGGGCTGATCCGGTTACCATGAACACGAGTGAAGAAATATGAAAATTCTTGTCGCCATTAAACAAGTACCAGAACGCGATGCGGCGGTGCGCATCAACTCCTCCGCCAAATGGATGGAAGAGGACCAGCTGGAGTGGACGCTGAATGAGTCTGATGCCTATGCGCTGGAAGAGGCGCTGCAACTGAAGGAGCGGGCCGGAGGAGAAGTAATTGTGCTGAGCGCCGGCCCGGAGCGCGTGGGATCCACAATTCGTGAGGCGCTGGCCAAGGGTGCCGACCGCGCCATTCATTTAATCTGCGATGACCTGGCTACGCGTGATGCGCTGGGCGTGGCGAGCCTGCTGGCGGAGGCCATTCGCCCGGAGAGCCCGGACCTGGTGCTGACCGGCCTGCAATCGGATGACCTGGGTTACGGGCAGACGGGCGTCATTCTGGCAGAGCTGTTGGGGCTGCCGCACGCGACGCTCATCTTGCATGTGGAAACGACAGACTCCGGAATTCAAGTGAAACGCGAGTTGGAAGAGGGCTGGTTCCAGACGATTGAAATGCCGGTGCCTGCCGCGTTGAGCATCCAGTCCGGCGGGAACAAGCTGCGCTATGCCACGCTGATGGGCATTAAGCGCGCAAAGACGAAGGAAGTGCGTCGCGTGGCGGCTGCAGAATTAGCGCAAAGCCCCGCGCCGACTGCGGTGCTGGAGCAGATTGCGCTGCCCCGCAAGCAGAAGAGCACGCAGCTGCTGCAGGGCTCGCCGGACGAGGCCGCTGCGGCGCTGGTGGAGAAGCTGAAATTTGAGGTGCGAGTGCTATGAGTGCCGTTTGGGTAGTGATGGAAGAGCGGGATGGCCGCATGGGCCGCATAAGTTGGGAAGCGCTGGCCGCGGGGCAGCGGCTGGCGGCACAGACCGGACTGCCAGTGCATGCGATTGTTCCCGGCGCGCAGACCGAGAAGGCGGCTGCAGAGGTTGCCGCCAAGGCCGTGGCCCGCGTGGTCCGGGTGGAACACGCTCTGCTTGCCGACTACACGGCGGACGGATTCACACTTGCGCTGGAGCAGCTGATTCGCTCCGGGCAGCCGGCATACGTCGTGTTTCCGCACACGTACCAGGTGCGCGACTTTGCGCCCAAGCTGGCCGCACGGCTCGGACAGTCGCTGATTGGCGATGTAACCGGCGTCGAGGACGGGCCGGTGTTTCTGCGTCAGCTGATGCAGGGCCGTTTGATCGGCAGCTATCGTCATTCCGGCGCAGGTCCCTGCTTTGTGTCGGTACAGTCCGGCGCGTTCCGCGCGGATTCGCTGGGTGCGGGTGCAGCCCCGGTGGAGGTTTTCCAGCCTGCAATCGAGGCTGGCCAGATTCGCACCAAGCCGGGTCCCCGGTTTCGTGACGCCGCTCAGTCGGTTGACCTGGGCGCCGCACAATGCATTGTGAGCGTGGGCCGCGGCATCAAAGACGAGAGCAACCTTCCCATGGTGCAGGAACTGGCCACGGCGCTGGGCGCGGAGCTGGCAGCTTCGCGACCGATCTGCGACAACGGCTGGCTGCCGCTGGAGCGCCAGGTGGGCAGCTCCGGCCAGACGGTCGCTCCCAAGCTGTACGTGGCCGTCGGCATCTCGGGAGCCATCCAACACCTTGTGGGGATGAAGGGCTCGCAATGCGTTGTCGCCATCAACAGGGATCCGGATGCGCCTATCTTCGAGGTGGCTGATTATGGCATTGTGGGGGACCTCTTCGAGGTGGTTCCGGCGCTGACACGAGCCGTAAACGCGACACGATCCTGAGTTTGACGGCCTGAGTATCTCTGCGGATACCCTGCATTTGCGCGAGGCAGGGCGCGGACGTTATGGTTCCCTCATCGCGGCGCATCCACGCGCACGAGGGGGCAATCTGGATGTTTCTTCCTGAATCTTATGCGGCCGCGCTGTTTCTGATGGTCCTGAGTATGCTCTGCTGGGGATCGTGGGCGAACACGCTGAAGCTCTGCCCGCGATTCCGTTTTCAGCTGTTTTATTGGGATTATGCGCTGGGGCTGGCGGCAGGAGCGGTGGCCCTGGGCCTGACGGCCGGCAGCCTTGGCCACGACGGCGCGCACTTTGTGGCCGCAGTGCGCCATGCTCCCCTGCATACCATGCTTTGGGCTGCGGCGGGCGGCGTAATTTTCAATGTAGCCAACCTGCTGCTGGTGGCGGCGATTGATGTCGCCGGCCTTGCGGTGGCCTTTCCAGTGGGCATCGGGCTGGCGCTGGTGGTCGGCGCTGTTTCCAGTTATCTGGTGAACCCTGCGGGCAATCCCCTGCTGCTGTTCGGGGGCGTAGCGCTGGTTGCCGTCGCCATTGTGACGGATGCGGCCGCTTATCGCAAACGAGAGAGCGGCGCAAAGGCCACGACGACGCGGGGCATTGTGTTGAGCCTGGTGGCGGGATTGCTGATGGGCAGCTTTTATCCGCTGGTGGCCCATGCCATGACCACCAAACCGGCCTCGGGTCCGTATGCCATTGCATTCTTCTTTGCCATTGGGGTGCTTGTCTCCACAGTGCCGGCGAATCTGCTACTGATGGCCAAACCTCTGGATGGTAAGCCTCGGGTGCTGGGGAGCGACTACTGGCATGCGCCGCTGGGCTGGCACCTGGCAGGCGCGTTGGGCGGCGCTGTGTGGTGTGTGGGAGCGGTGGCCAACTTTGTGGCGTCCGGAGCGCACCTGGTAGGCCCCGCGGTTTCTTACTCCATTGGCCAGGGAGCCACCATGATCTCCGCGTGCTGGGGCGTTTTTGTCTGGCGCGAGTTTGCGGGCGCGCCGCGGGCGGCACACCTGCTGCTGGTGCTGATGTTTGCCTTCTTTCTGCTGGGTCTGGGTGCGATTGCGCTGGCCCCGCTTTATTAATTTGAGGTCGATAGAATGAGTCCTTCCTCAGGTCCCATCGTCGTTGTCGGCAGCGTCACCATGGACATGGTTTCCCGCGCGCCGGAGATTCCCCGGGTTGGGCAAACAGTGATTGGAACCAGCTTCCAAACCACGCCCGGCGGCAAAGGGGCCAACCAGGCGGTTGCGGCTGCGCGGCTCGGCTACCCGGTGCGGATGATTGGCATGGTGGGTGACGACGTCTACGGACCTGCGCTGCTGCGCAACCTGGCCGAGGCCGGAGTAGATACCGCGCAGATGGGGCTGGCGCACGGCTCGTCGGGGCTGGCACCGATTTTTCTTTCCGCAGCGGGAGAAAACAGCATTATCGTGATTCCCGGCGCCAACGGGCATGTCACTCCGGCTTTTGTGGACGAGCACCGGGAGGTGCTGGCAACGGCGGGCTTGGTTCTGTGCCAGTTGGAGCTGCCGATGGCGACGCTGAACCATACGCTTGCCGTGTGCGCGGAACTGGGTGTGCCGGTGATGCTGGACCCAGCGCCGGCGGCTGAGTTGGAGAATGCCGTCTGGGGTCGGGTGGCATGGTTTACGCCGAATGAAACCGAGGCGTCGTTCTATCTGAAGGACGGAGCCGATGCTGCGGAGGCCGCGCAAGAGTTGCTGGAGCGCGGGCTGGGCGGCGTGGTGCTGAAGCGCGGCGCGGAAGGCGCTTATGTGGCGGGTTCCGGCGGAGAGGCACGGTTGGTGCCGGGGTTTGCCGTGGACGCCATCGACACCGTGGGTGCGGGAGACTGCTTTAACGGGGCCTTTGCCGTGGCCCTGCTGGAGGGGCGCGACCCATGGGAGGCGGCACGCTTTGCCAACGCCGCCGCTGCATTATCGGTTACGCGGAGCGGGGCGCAGGCGGCCATGCCGACAAGGCAACAGGTGGAGGCGCTGCTCGCCGGGGAAATCGTCCGCAGCTCCGCGTCAGACTAGTCGCACCACTCCACAAAATTGCCTTCGCGCACTGCCGCTGCAAGCGCTTCCATGTCCGGGGCAAGCACGCGATCCTTCTCCAGGCGCGGCAGGACGCGGCGCACGGCCTCGAAGGCCGCCTCCACTTGACGGCCGGAGCGCAGGGGCCTGCGGAACTCGAGGCCTTGCGCGGCACACATCAGCTCAATGGCCACGACGCGCTCAACGTGCTCCACAATCTGCCGGAGCTTGAGGGCGCCGGTCATGCCCATCGACACGTGGTCTTCCTTGCCTCCGTCGGTGGGGATGCTGCCCGTCGAAGAGGGATGCGACAGCACCTGGCATTCATTGATGAGGGCTGCGGCAACGATTTGCGCAATCATGAAGCCGGACGAGAGGCCCGGGTCGCCGGAGAGAAAGGCCGGAAGCCCTTCATTGATGTCTGGGTTGAGGAGGCGATCAATGCGGCGCTCGGTGATGCCAGCCAAATCGGTGATGGCAATCGCGGCGTAGTCAAACGCATAAGAAAGCGGCGCGCCGTGGAAGTTGCCGCCGGAGAGAACCGCGCCGGAAGGTGCGTCGCCCCGCGCTTCTTCGGGAAAGATGAGCGGATTGTCGGTGGCGGAACCTGACTCCACCTCCAGCACGCCCGTCACGTGGTCCAGCACGTCTCGCACGGCGCCGTGCACCTGCGGCATGCAGCGCAGGCAGTAGGCATCCTGCACGCGCGTGTCGCCCTCGCGGTGCGACTCACGAATCTGGGAGCCGGCCAGCAGCCGGAGCAGGTGCTCGGCCGCGGAAATTTGCCCGGCATGGGGCCGGGCCTGGTGAATGCGCGGGTCGAAGGCCGCGGGGGTTCCCATCAGCGCCTCCAGAGACATGGCTCCGGCCACGTCGGCCAGTTGCGCCGCACGCCTGGCTCGCGTCACGGCCAACGATCCAACAGCGGTCATGGCCTGTGTGCCATTCAGCAGTGCGAGGCCTTCTTTGGCGGTCAAGTGGACCGGTTGCAGACCGGCACGCTGGAGGGCCTGGGCTCCGGGCATGCGCTCACCCTGGAAGAATGCCTCTCCCTCGCCGATGACCACCAATGCGAGGTGTGCGAGGGGCGCGAGATCTCCGCTGGCGCCGACGGAACCTTTTTCTGGAATTACAGGGTGAACGCCGGTGTTGAGCATGGAGACGAGCTGCTCCACCACGGCGGGGCGAACTCCGCTGAAGCCCTTGGCTAGCACGTTGGCACGCAGAAGGAGCATGGTGCGCGCCTCGGGCTCAGAGAGAGGCTGGCCCAGACCACCGGCGTGGCTGCGCACCAGGTTGGCCTGCAGCTCCGCCAGCTTCTCCCGGGGGATACGCACGTCAGAGAGCTTGCCGAAGCCGGTGTTGACGCCATAGACCGTCTGGTCGGTCTCGACGATCTGTTCAATGAGCGAGCGGCTCTGCACGACTCGCCTCATCGCGTCGGAGTCGATTGAAACAGAAGCCCTTCCCTGTGCCACGTTTTCCATCTGAGCCAGCGTGAGGGGCTGGCCCTTCAAAACCACCTTGTCCATAGGAGTTATGCTAGGCCTGGCTGGCGCGCGGGTACAGAGGAATTCTGATGTGCAGCCTCACCAGATGCCGGAAATCCTCTATGCTGACTGTATATGGCAATGGATTCCACTACGCTGCTGGACAACTACGGCAGAAAGATGCTGGACGAGCTGCAGACCAATGCTCGCATGAGCCTGGCCGAACTGGGGCGACGCATTGGTCTGTCTCCCACGGCGACGGCGGAGCGGCTGAAGCAGATGGAAGAAGTGGGAATTCTGCAAGGCTACACGGTGCAGGTGGACCGGGAGTCGCTGGGCCTGGGAGTGATGGCCTTTATCCGGATGAGTTGCAACGGGCAGAGTTACCATCGGCTGCTGGAGTACGTGCAGACGCTGGAAGAGGTGCGTGAGTGCCACCACCTGACGGGCGGCGACGACCTGCTGCTGAAGGTGACGACCACCAGCATGGCCGACCTGGAAGCGTTGATTGAGGCGCTGCTGCCCTACGGTAATCCGGTGACGAGCCTGGTGCTGTCTTCGCCGGTGGAGCATCGGAAATTTGCCGTGACTGGCAAGCTGACCACGGTGACACGGAAGGCTACGCGCAGACGGCGCTGAGCCGCGCAGGATTTCCAACCGAGAGCGGGGATTGCGACGGGTTGGGGCGGCGGCGGCTAAATGCCCGGGTCCGGCTCCGACTGCGGCGGCTGCCAGTAACCGGCATCGGGATCCGGCTCCGGCTGCGGGAGAGGATCGAGTCCCAGTATTCTGCGGTTCGTGCGCTCGTCGGCCGTGCCGCCGGCGAAATCGTCGAAGGCGTGGTCCGTAACCTGAATGATGTGGTCGCGGATGAAGATGGCACCCTCGGTGGCTCCGGCCTTGGGATGCTTGAGGCAGCACTCCCACTCGAGCACCGCCCAGCCGGGGTAGTCATATTGCGCCATCTTGCTGAAGATTGCGCGGAAGTCTACCTGGCCATCGCCGAGAGAACGGAAGCGGCCGGGGCGGTCGATCCAGTTCTGGTATCCGCCGTACACGCCTGAGCGGCCGGTGGGGCGGAACTCGGCATCCTTGACGTGGAAGGCGCGCACGCGCTCGTGGTAGATGTCCAGGAATGCCAAATAGTCCATCTGCTGCAGGACCATGTGGCTGGGATCGTAGAGGATGTTGGCGCGGGGATGCTCTTTGACCTCGGTCAGGAAGCGCTCAAAGGTGGCGCCGTCGTGGAGGTCCTCGCCGGGGTGGAGTTCAAAACAAACATCGACGTCGCATTCGTCGAAGGTGTCGAGAATCGGCTGCCAGCGGCGGGCCAGCTCACGGAAGGCCTGGTCGATGAGCCCGGCGGGGCGCTGGGGCCAGGGATAAAAGAAGGGCCATGCAAGCGCGCCGGAGAATGTGGCGTGAGCGGTGAGATTCATGCGTCGGCTGGCCTGTGCCGCCCACTGCAGCTGTTGCGTGGCCCACTGCTGGCGCGCGGCTGAGTCGCCCTCCAGTCCGGAGGGAGCAAAGCCCTCCAGCATCACGTCATAGACCTGATGGCTTGCGACGAGTTGGCCCTGAAGATGGGTGGAAAGCTCCGTTAGCTGGACGCCGGCGTGACTGAGAACGCCGAGAATCTCATCGCAATAGTCCTGGCTTTCCGCCGCGGACTTCAGGTCAAAGAGGCGACTGTCCCAGGTGGGAATCTGCACGCCGACAAAGCCCAGCCGAGAGGCCCAGTGCGCCAGCCCTTCGAGGCTGTTGAACGGCGACTCATTTGCGGCGAATTGCGCCAGGAAAACTCCCGGCCCTTGGATGGTTTTCATTGCAGGTTGGTCCCTTCTTTGGACTCGGATTGCGTTAGAAGTCGATCCAGGATTTCTGGCCGCTGCTCTCGATGGCCCGCTGGATGAACTGCATGCCGCGCACGCCGGCGCGAATGCCGGGAAGCGTGGGCGGCAAGGGATTCTTTTGGCCGGCCTTCCAGGCTTCCAAACCGTCGGCGAATTCGCGGTAGAGAATGGCGAAGGCTTCGAGGTATCCCTCGGGATGGCCGCCGGGCAGGCGGGTGATGGAGAGAGCTTCGGGGCTCAAGTAAGTGCCGCCGGCATGGCGAATCTCCTCCGGGCCGTCGAGCCAGCGGAGGCGCAGACGGTTGGGGTCCTCCTGCCGCCAGTCGAGCGAGCCGGTTTCTCCATAAATGCGCATGCGGAAGCCATTGCCCTCACCGGCGGCCACCTGGGAGGCGATGAGGACGACGCCCGCTCCGTTGTTCAGCTCAAGGACCGCGGTGCAATCGTCGTCGACGCGCCGACCGGGGACGACGGACTGCAACGTGGCCTGCATGCGCGTGACCTCAAGGCCGGTGACATATTCCAGCAGATGAAAGGCATGGACGCCGATGTCGCCGGTGCATCCGCCGGGGCCGTTGCGGGCCGGGTCCGCGCGCCAGGCGGCCTGTTTGTGGCCGGTGGTTTCAAGCGGGCGGCTGAGCCAACCCTGCAGGTATTCGACGACGACCTTGCGGATGCGGCCCAGTGCCCCGCTGGCGCAGAGGGCGCGGGCCTCGCGCACGAGCGGGTAGCCGGCGTAAGTGTGGGTGAGCCCGTAGGGCAGGCCGGACGACGCGACGAGCTGCTCGAGTTCCAGCGCTTCGGCATACGTGGCCGTGGCGGGCTTGTCGCTCATGACGGCAAAGCCCGCGGCAAAGGCTGCGGCTGTGACGGGGAGGTGCAGATGGTTGGGCGTGACAATGGCGACGAAATCGATTGCGTCGGGCCGGCTTCGTTCGGCTTCCATCATCTGGTGGAAGTCGGCATAGGCGCGGGCGGGATCGATGCGATACATGTCCGCAGCGGCGTGGGAACGCTCAGGGGATTGAGAGAATGCGCCGGCGACGAGTTCGATGCGGCCGTCCAGCTCTGCCGCGATGCGGTGCACGGGGCCGATGAAAGCTCCCGGACCGCCGCCGACCATGCCCATGCGCCATTTGCGTGCCGAAGTCATTGTGATTCCCTTTCTGATTTTTCCGGGTGGAATTCCGGAGTTGGGTTGCGCGTGCGCGCTGAGTTCTCCGCTACTGACCCAAGGTACATCCACGACTGGAACTGTGCCTATGCCCCGGAGGCAATCCGAGGAAGTTGATTCTGCGGAGGGTTGGACGTTACCAGTCGGTTAATGTGCCGTCGAGTTTACGGTTGATGGGTAAATAGGCACGCTGATAGGGATAGTTGGCAGCGAGCGCCTCATCGAGATCGACGCCGAGGCCGGGAGCGTCGCCGGGAACCATTGAGCCGTTCTGGAAGGTGTATGCGTGGGGGAAGACGGCGTCGGTTTCCGGAGTGTGCGGCATGTGCTCCTGGATGCCGAAGTTGTGCACGGCGAGGCCGAAGTGGAGCGCGGCGGCCATGCAGACGGGAGACAGATCCGTGGCGCCGTGGCAGCCGGTGCGAACGTGATAGATTTCCGCGAAGTCTGCGACTTTTTTGAGGTGGGTGAAGCCGCCTCCGTGGACCAGGGTCATGCGGAGATAGTCAATCCACTGGTTGCGGATGAGGTCGTGCGCGTCCCAGAGAGAGTTGAAGACCTCGCCGACGGCGATGGGCGTGGTGGTGTGCTGGCGGATAATGCCGAAGCCCTGCTGCAATTCGGCGGGCGTGGGGTCTTCCATCCAGAAAAGATGGAAAGGTTCAAGTTCCTTGCCGAGGCGCGCGGCTTCAATGGGTGTGAGGCGATGGTGACAGTCGTGGAGCAAATGGAGGTCGTCGCCGAAGGTTTCGCGGACGCGCGCGAAGAGGCGGGGAACGTGGCGCAGATACGGCTCGGTGGCCCAGGCAGCCTGAGTGGGCAGGCCGCGCTGCGCGGGCTCGTAGGGGCCGGAACCCTTGGGCACGCCGTACGTGACGGGGACGCCGGGAATGCCGCTTTGCACACGAATGGCTTTGTATCCCCGTTCGACGTGCCGTGCGACATCGTCGAGAGCATGGTCGATGTCCTTGCCGTTGGCGTGGGCGTAGACGAGCACACCCTCGCGGCTCTTTCCGCCGAGCAAGTTGTAGACCGGAGTGCCGAGGGCTTTTCCCTTGATGTCCCACAGGGCCAGGTCGACGGCGGAGATGGCGGACATGGTGACGGGGCCGCGACGCCAGTAGGCCCCGCGATAGAGATATTGCCAGATGTCCTCGGTCTGGAAGGGATCGCGGCCGACGAGGCAGGGGATAACGTGCTCGCCAAGATAGGCGGCGACGGCCATTTCCCGCCCATTGAGGGTGCCATCGCCGAGGCCGTAGATGCCTTCGTCGGTTTCGATTTTGAGGGTGACGAAATTTCGGCCGGGTGAAGTGAGAATCACGTTGGCTTTGGTGATTTTCATCGCGTCCGCTTCCCTGCTTTCCCCTGCACGGTGTGGATTGGTGGCTTGACGGAGTTACTGATTGACGCCGCTGGCAAGAAAGCCGCCATCGACCGCGAGGATTTCTCCGGTGACGAAAGAGGCCGCCTCTGAGGCGAGAAAGATGGCTGCGCCGGCGAGCTCACGGGCTTCTCCGAAGCGTCGCATGGGCGTGCGCAGCAGCAGCTCCTCGCCACGCGGAGTGCCCTGGATGAGCGAAGCGTTGAGGGGTGTGGGAAAGACGCCGGGGGCGATGGCGTTGACGTTGACGCCGGTCTGCGCCAGCTCAACGGCGAGCACGCGGGTGAGCCCGGCGACGGCGGCCTTGCTGGCGGCGTAGGCGGCCACGCGATAGAACCCGACGAAGGACGTGAGCGAGGCGATGTTGACGATGCGGCCGTAACCGGCGCGAGCCATGGTGGCGCCGAAGATCTGGCAGGCGCGGAGGGTGCCGTTGAGGTTGACGTCGAGCACGCGCTTCCAATCGGCTTCGTCGGCCTCGAGGGTGGGCGCCTTATGGGTGATGCCGGCTGCGTTGACGAGGATGTCGACCTTGCCGAAGGCCCGGAGGACGGCGTCGTGCAGCGCCTGAATGGATTCGCGCTGCTGCACGTCGGTGGCGATGCGCAGGGTGCGTCGGCCTTTGGCTTCGATTTCGGCGGCAACCTGGTCGACGAGGTCCTGCCGGCGCGAGGTGGCAACCACGTCTGCGCCTGCGCCTGCGAGACCCAATGCGATGGCGTGGCCGAGCCCGTTGGTGCCGCCGGTGACCACGGCAACCCTGCCTGTTAAATCGAATAGGTTCTCACTCATTCTTCCCTGCCTCTTCCTGTTGGCGATCCGCTGGCGGCGCGTGGTCTGGAGCGCGGCCCGCACGCAATTCAGTCTTCCCAAGCAATCTAAATCATGCGGGGCACGGCGCGCACCGCGACAGGCCGGTGTCACATGTGGATGCAATGCGATAGAGTGTCAAGGGACCTCTTGGGCAGCAAAGATGGAAACGATTTCTCTTTCGACGACGAATCGGCGCTGGGAATGCGTGAGCCTCGGCGAAGTGATGCTCCGGCTGGACCCGGGCGAGGGCCGCATCCACACCACGCGGCAGTTCCAGGTGTGGGAAGGCGGCGGCGAGTACAACGTGGCACGCGGACTGCGACGGTGCTTCGGACTGAAAACGGCCGTGGCAACAGCGCTGGCGGACAACGCGGTGGGCCGGCTGGTGGAGGACCTGATCCTGCAGGGCGGCGTGGATACGGACTTGATCCGGTGGGTGCCGTTTGACGGAGTGGGCCGCGCGGCGCGCAATGGGCTGAACTTTACCGAGCGCGGCTTTGGACTGCGGGCGGCTGCCGGCTGCAGCGACCGGGGGCAGACGGCGATCAGCCAGGTGAAGCCGGGCGAGTTCGACTGGAACGCCATTTTCGGCGCGGAGAACGGAGCGCGCTGGCTGCACACGGGCGGCATCTTCGCGGCGCTCTCGGCTTCGACGGCGGAAGTGGCCTCCGAGGCGATGCACGTGGCGCGCAGGCACGGCACGCCGGTCTCGTTCGACCTGAACTATCGCGAATCGCTTTGGAAGTCGATTGGCGGCAAGGCGAAGGCGCAGGCCGTGAACCGGGAACTGGTACGGAAGGTAGATGTGCTGTTTGGCAACGAGGAGGATTTTTCCGCGATGCTGGGAGTGCAGATTCCGGGTGTGGATGAGGAGTTTGATGAGCTCCCGATTGCGGGCTACGAGACGATGCTGCGTGAGGTGGCCACGGCGTATCCGAATCTGAAGCTGATTGCGAGCACTCTGCGCACGGCGCAGACGGCAAGCCGCAATGCATGGGGCGCGATTGCCCTTTATGAGGACAAGGTGGTGCATGTGGCGCAGCGCGAGGTGGACATTCTGGACCGCGTAGGCGGAGGCGACAGCTTTGCCTCAGGTCTGATTTACGGGCTGCTGGCGGGCAAGCCGATCGACTGGGCGGTGCGCTGCGGCGTGGCGCACGGCGCGCTGGCCATGACGACTCCGGGCGACACGAGCATGGCCACGCTGGCCGAGGTGGAGCGCGCGATGAAGGGCGGCTCCGCGCGCATTGCGCGATGAAGGAAAGAACATGACGGAAACGACAGAGGCGTGGCTAGAGCGGGTGGGACTGATTCCGGTGCTGCGCGCGCGCAACGCGACACAGGCGCATGCGGTGGTGAAGGCGATGCTGGCCGGCGGCGTGACGGTGGTGGAAGTGACGATGACGGTGCCGGGCGCGGTGGATCTGCTGCGCGAACTGAAGGCGGAGTATCCGAAGCTGCTGTTGGGCTCTGGCACGGTGACGACGGCAGCCGAAGCGGAGGCAACGATTGCGGCGGGGGCGGAGTTTGTGGTGAGTCCGAGCCTGCACGCGGACGTGATTGCGGCGACGAAGGCGGCGGGCAAGGTTTCGATTCCTGGCGCGCTGACGCCCACTGAGGTGATTACGGCGGAGCGCGCGGGTGCCGACTATGTGAAGATTTTTCCCTGCTCAGCGGTGGGCGGCGCGAGTTATTTGAAGTCGCTGCTGGCTCCTTTTCCGCACCTGAAGCTGATTCCGACGGGCGGCGTGACGCTGCAAACGGCGGAGAGCTTCCTGAAGGCTGGCGCGCGGGCGCTGGGCGTGGGCAGTGACCTGGTGGACCTGGCCGCGATTGACGCGGGAGATCCGGAAAAGATAACCAAGACAGCACGCGCCTATCTGCAGACGCTGGCGGACGTGCGTGGCCAGACACGATGACAACGCTGCGGATCGCACTGCGAAACTACGCCGACTTTGAGCATGCGCTGGAAGAAGAGGCGCGCATGTTCGAGGCGGCACACGCGGACACGCGCGTGGAGTTGGTTTCCGTGGGCATTCATGAGCTGCATGCGAGCGCACTGACTGACGGCGGACTGCGTGACGGGCGATTTGACCTGGCGTTGCTGGTGACTGACTGGCTTGCCGAGGGGATGGCTGTTGGAGCGCTTGAAGATTTACAGGCGTGGCAGCGAAAGACGCCGATTCCGGACTGGCCAGATGGGTGGCCGCGCTCGCTGGTGCGGCCGCTGATGTTTGGCGAACGGCTGAGCGCGCTGCCCTGGCATGACGGGCCGGAGTGCCTGGTGTATCGCAAGGATCTGTTTGAAGACGCAGCGACGCGGAAGCGCTTTCAGGCTCAGTTTGGACGCGAACTGGAGCCGCCGAAGACCTGGGCGGAGTTTGCGCAGACGGCGCGGTTTTTTACCGATGCGGCAAAGGATTTGTACGGCACGGTGTTTGCGGCGTTTCCGGACGGGCACAACACGCTCTACGACTTTGCTCTGCAGGTGTGGAGCCGCGGCGGCGAACTGCTGGATGCGGCGGGAGTGCCACAGTTGACGGCGCCGGAGGCTGCGGCCGCTGTGGAGTTTTATCGGCGCGTGGTGCGCGATGCGGAGGTCTGTCATCCGCGTTCGCCGGAGCTGGATTCGACGCAATCCGGTGACCTGTTTCTGGCGGGCGAGGTGGCGATGATGGCGAACTGGTTCGGCTTTGCGGCGCGTGCGGGGCGCGCGGGTTCGCCGCTGGCGGGCAAAGTGGCCATTGCGCCGATTCCGGCGGAGGCGGGCTGCGCGGCGGTTTCGCTTTCCGTATCCTGGGCGCTGGCGATGGGTTCGGGCGCGCGGAACAAGGCGCTGGCGTGGGAGTTTCTGCGCTTTGTGGCCGGACCGGAGCGCGACCTGGGCATTACGCGGCACGGCGCAGTGGCGGTGCGGCTTTCCAGCTGGCGCAATGCGGCGCTGCGCGCGGAGATTCCGGTGTACGCGGAGGTGGAGGAGATTTCTCTGGGGGCACGGCAGCTGCCCACAGGCCCGCAGATGGCGGCGTTTGCGTCGATTGTGGACAGCGTGGTGACGCGCGCGCTGGGCACTGACGAAGCCACAGAGGCTATTCTGGATGCGGCGCAGCAACAGGTGGAGCGCCTGAAATTGAGGTTTCGATGAGCAAGAAAGAACAGCCTACGACGGATGCGTTCCGGCTGGACGGGCGGCACGCATTGGTGACTGGCGGTGCGAGCGGGATTGGTGAGGCTACGGTGCGCGAGCTGGTGCGCGCGGGCGCTTTTGTGTGGATTGCCGACATTAACCTGGCTGCTGCGGAAGCGCTGGCGGCGGAAGTGGGATCGGCGCAGATGCTGCACCTGGACGTGACGAGCGAGGAGTCGATTGCAGCGGCAGTGACGCACACCGGGCGGTTGGACATTCTGGTGAACAACGCCGGCATTGGGCACGTGGGCTCGATTGATGCGACGGAGCCGGCGGACTTTGACCGGCTGATGAATGTGAATGTGCGCGCGGTGTACCTGGTGACGCGCGGGTTTCTGCCGCTGCTGCTGGAGTGCGAAAAGAGCGCGGGGCGGAGTGGCGCGATTGTAAATATCGCGTCGGTCGCGGGCCTGGTGGGCATCAAACAGCGGTTCGCCTACTGCACGAGCAAGGGCGCGATTGTGGCCATGACGCGGCAGCTTGCGGTGGAATATGCGAAGACGCTGCGGGTGAATGCGATTTGCCCGGGCACGGTGGAGACACCGTTTGTGGAGGGCTACCTGGAGAAGTTTCACAAGCACAACAAGGAAGAAATGCGCGCGGAGTTGCGGGCGCGGCAGCCGGTGGGGCGGCTGGGCCGGCCGGAGGAAGTGGCCAGCATGGTGCGGTATCTGGCCAGCGATGAAGCCGGGTTTGTGAGCGGATCGCTGATGACGATTGACGGCGGATGGACCGCGGCCTGACGAACACAAAGACAGGACGGAGTAGACGATGAAGCTGATTTCCTTTTCGACGGATGGGGGCGCGGCTCGCCCCGGCGTACTGCTGGAAGACGCAGGCACGGTTATGGACCTTTCTGCGAGCGGCTATGGCAGCGTGCTGGATGTGATTTCGCGCGGGCTACCTGTAGCGCTCCCGGCGGCGAAGCTTGCGCTGAAGGACGTGCGCCTGCATGCTCCGCTGGCGAACCCGCCGCGGGTGTTTGCGATTGGGCTTAACTATCGCGACCACGCGAAGGAATCGGGCATGTCGATTCCGGAGACGCCGGTGGTGTTTCTGAAGCTGACGACGGCAATTATCGGGCCGGGCGAAGCGATTGTGTTGCCGAAGAACTCGAGCGAGCCGGATTACGAGGCGGAGTTTGCGTTTGTGATTGGCAAGGGCGGCTACCGGATTCCGGCGGCGGCTTGGCGCGAGCATGTGTTCGGCTACACGATGGTGAACGACGTGAGCGCGCGCGACGTGCAACTGGCGACTTCGCAGTGGACGCTGGGCAAGAGCTTTCCGACGTTTTGCCCGCTGGGGCCGACGATTGTGACGGCGGATGAGATTGCCGATCCGCATGCGCTGGACGTGAAGCTGACGATTGACGGCGTGCTGATGCAGAGCTCGAATACGCGGGAGCTGGTCTTCAAGGTGCCGGAGTTGATTGAATTTTTGTCGTCGATTACGCCGCTGCTGCCGGGCGATATTGTTTCGACGGGCACGCCGTACGGAGTTGGGTTGGGGCGGACGCCGAAGCGGTGGCTGAAGCCGGGCGAGACGGTGACGGTGTCTGTGAGCGGACTGGGCGAGCTGACGAATCCGGTGGTGGCGGAGTGAGGACAGTTGTCCGTCGTCAGCTTCCAGACTTCGGTTGGCGGCGAGGCGAAGATGGAGTGAATTGGACCTCCTAATTTTCGGCAAAACTGCTGTGGAAAACTCCAAATTTTCAATAGGGGGGGAGGGGGGTACCTCCCTGCCAGTTGTCAGAGATCAGAGATCCGTTGTCAGGCGATCCCTGGCTGGGATACGGTCTGGTCTATTTCCAGTGTGACGGATTCGGCGAAATAATCCGCAAAAGTTGGCAGAATTTCTTTGGGCGAGTTGGCGGGTCAGCGAGCTTGCTGGTCAGCGAAAAGCAGCCGCGGATCTTTCGACTCGCTGCGCGTTGTGCAGCTCGCTCAAGATGACAGTGTTTGTTGCTTAATTTCTGAGGCTAGAGGACGCGCGCCAAGTAGTGGCCGGTGTGGGAGTGGAGGTTGGAGGCGATTTCTTCCGGAGTGCCTTCGGCTACTAGAAGGCCGCCGGCGTTGCCGCCTTCGGGGCCGAGGTCGATGACCCAGTCGGCGGACTTGATGACGTCCAGGTTGTGTTCGATGACGAGGAGGGAGCCGCCGCCGTCGATGAGTTTGCGGAAGGCGGTGAGGAGCTTGGAGACGTCGTCGAAGTGGAGGCCGGTGGTGGGCTCGTCGAGGATGTAGAGGACGCGGCTGGCCTGGGAGGGTTTGGCGCTGGCGTTGGCGGAGCGGACCTGGGCGAGGTGGGCGGCGAGCTTGACGCGCTGGGCTTCGCCGCCGGAGAGCGTGGTGGCGGACTGGCCGAGGCGGAGGTAGCCGAGGCCGACTTCGTCGAGGACGGCGAGCTTTTCCAGCAGGCGGTTTTGGCCGGTGAAGAAGCGGAGGGCCTCTTTGACGGTTGACTGCAGCACGTCGTGGATGCTTTTGCCTCTGTACTGCACCTGAAGGATGCGGGCCTGGTAACGGGTGCCGTTGCAGTCCTCGCAGGGAAGTTCGACGTCGGCGAGGAACTGCATTTCAACGGTGACGGTACCGTCACCCTCGCAAGTGGTGCATCGGCCGCCGGGGACGTTGAAGGAAAAGTGGCCGGGAGTGAGGGCGAGGCGCCTGGCCTCGGGCTGGGAGGCGAAGAGCTCGCGGACGAGGTCGAAGGCTTTGATGTACGTGATGGGGTTGGAACGCGGGGTGCGGCCGATGGCTGTCTGGTCGACGAGGACCACGTCATTGAGCCGCTCGGTGCCGGAGAGGGATTTGTAGATGCCGGTGGGGTCGGCGCCGTCGGTTTGGCCGAGGGCGCGGGCGACGGCGCGGTAGAGCACCTGATGGACGAGGGTGGACTTGCCGGATCCGGAGACGCCGGTGACGGCGACGAGCATGCCGAGAGGAATTTCGACGTCGAGGCCGCGGAGGTTGTTGGCCTGAGCGCCGCGGAGGACGAGCCTTTCGCGGCCGGGGGCGCGGCGGCGGGTGGGAACGGGGATGGAGATTTGGCCGGAGAGGTAGCGGCCGGTGAGGGATTGGGGATTGGCCTCAATTTCCGCGAGGACACCCTCGGCGAGGAGCTTTCCGCCGAACTCGCCGGCGCCGGGGCCGAGGTCGAGGAGATGGTCGGCGGCGCGGAGGACGTCGGCATCGTGCTCGACGACGATGATGGTGTTGCCGAGGTCGCGGAGGTCCTTGAGGATGCGGATGAGGCGATCGGTGTCGCGGGTGTGGAGGCCGATGGAGGGTTCGTCGAGGACGTAGAGCGCGCCGACGAGTTGCGAGCCGAGTGAGGTGGCGAGCTGGATGCGTTGCGCCTCGCCGCCGGAGAGCGTGGAGGCGAGGCGGTCGAGGGTGAGGTACTCCAGGCCGACGGCGTTGAGGAAGGTGAGGCGCTGGCGGACTTCGTGGAGGATCTGGCCGGCGATTTCCTGCTGCATGGGCGAGAGCGAGAGATTGGAAAAGAACTGGTGCGCCTGGGCGATGGTGAGGGCGGCGGCCTGGCAGATGTTGAGGCCGCTGATGCGTACGGCGCGGGCCTCGGCGCGGAGACGCTGGCCACGGCAGTCGGGGCACTCGGCGTAGCCGCGGTATTTGCTGAGCATGACGCGGACGTGGAGCTTGTATTTTTTGCGCTCGAGCTGCGTGAAGAAGCCGAAGACGCCGGCGAAGTCGCCGTTGCCGCGGAGGACGGTCTCGCGGGCGGCATCTGGGAGATCGCGCCAGGGCACATCGAGCGGAACGTGGAGCGCGGCGGCCTGGCGCTTGAGGTCGGTGAACCAGGGGCGGTATTTGGGGCGGTTCCAGGGGTCGATGGCGCCATCGGCGAGCGAGAGGGATTTGTCGGGGATGACGAGGTTGAGGTCGTAGTCGACGGTGTTGCCGAAGCCCTGGCAGCGGGGGCAGGCACCGAAGGGGTTGTTGAAGCTGAAGAGGCGCGGCTCGGGTTCGCGGCCGGGGCGATGGCAGACGGTGCATTCGTACTCGCCGGAGAAGCGGTGGCGCGAGCGGGGTGCGGATTCGTCGCGGGGGAGGACTTCAAAGAGGACTTCGCTGGTTTCGCGATAGGCGATTTCGGCGGCGTCCACGATGCGTGCGCGGTTGTCGGCGCTGACGACGATGCGGTCGAGCAGGATGAAGAGAGGCTGGGTGAAGTCGACGTCGAGGAGCGACTCGGGCGTGGAGAACTCGAAGATTTGGCCGCGCTGATATAGGCGATTGAAGCCGGATTTGCGGAGGTCGACGAGGCGGGCTTTCATGGCTTCGTTGAGCGGTTCAAACGTGGCATGCGTGGCCGCGGCGGTTTTGGCGGCGGATTTTGCGTGCGACTTGGCGGCTTTGCTGGAACGGAGCGCGGGCTTGACGGGCGCGGGCGCGGGTTCCTGGTGGCGAACGGGAAAGAGGGCGTGGAGGCGTGTGCCTTCGCCGAGGGCCAGGATGGATTCCGCAACCTCGTCGATGGAGTCGCGCTTGACGAGGCCGTCGCAATGAATGCAGTGCACCTGACCGCAGCGGGCGTAGAGCAGGCGCATGTAGTCGTAAATCTCAGTGGCGGTGGCAACGGTGGAGCGGGGATTGCGGGTGGTGTTTTTCTGCTTGATGGCGATGGCGGGGGCGAGGCCGTCAATCTCGTCGACGTCGGGTTTTTCCATGCGCTCGAGGAACTGGCGCGCGTAGGAGGAGAGGGACTCTACGTAGCGGCGCTGGCCTTCGGCGTAAATGGTGTCAAAGGCGAGCGAGGACTTGCCTGAGCCTGAGACGCCGCTGATGACGGTCAACTTTCCGTGCGGAATCTCGCAGGAGATGTTCTTCAGGTTGTGAGTACGCGCGCCGCGGATGATGATGGCATCGTTCAAAGGAAGAGCACCTGAAAGAAGTCGTGCGGCCGCTTGTATGTCCCCACAGAGAGGGTCAGGACGAGGCAGGCCATTCTTTATTATAGGGCGCGGGGCAACGGTTGGCAGTGTGGGGGTTGGCAGTGCGGGGGTTGGCGGAGCGCGCAGGGAGATCTGAAAAAGACCCTGGGAAAGCGACGCTGGCGAGTAGATGGAACGAGGCCACGCCGAATGGAGCCGGGGAGCGTCCAAACTTCATCCGCCCGTTACACTGGAAGATGTGAGGTTTTCTGTGCGCCGTCTTGTCGTTTCGCTTGTCCTGCTT
>Ga0307375_10001674_pt1 | contig 23768 bp, 22 predicted proteins | sample TR1MG_FD_202531 | JGI IMG/M metagenome (GOLD analysis project Ga0307375, IMG submission 202531) | Soil microbial communities from Risofladan, Vaasa, Finland - TR-1 | ecosystem: Environmental > Terrestrial > Soil > Coastal area > Acid sulfate soil | place: Finland: Risofladan, Vaasa | collected...
CGTCGCTAGGTCCGGTCGCGCACGTGGTGTGCCCGTCACTCACGAGCGTGACGTCGTAGCCGTGCTGAAGTGCCGAGAGCGCGGAGGTCTGGACGCAGTAGTCCGACTGCGCGCCCGTGATGATCAGACGTCCGACGCCGTACTTCTGCAGGAGGTCGTTCAGTGTCGTCTGGGCGAAACTGTCGCGATATTTCTTGGCGACGATGGGTTCATTCTCCTGGTAGTCCAACCCGTCAGCGAACCGCCAACCGGGGCTACCGTTCCTGAGTTGTGGGTCTTCGGGTTCCTCGTGTTGGACGAAGATCACGGGCGTACCGATGTCGCGAGCGCGCAGGAGCAGGGCGTTGATCCGGCCGAGTACGCCGGAAACATCGACACCACCCTCGACGACAGCTTGTTGGACATCGATAACGAGAAGCGCCGCGTTGTTCTGTTTTGAGGTCATACCCCATTTTCTCACGTTGGTCGCCCATTGCAGTGAGGTTTCTTCGGCGTGATCGTGACCGCTCAACGTGTACCTTTGAGCGCCTGGTGCATAATGGGCCACGTGTACCTACGCCGACCAGACCGGAGCCTCGATGTAGCGCCGGCGTCGATTGGTGACTATCGCGAGTTGGCCCGTCGCAACTTGCCGCGTCAACTCTTCGATTACATCGACGGCGGCGCGTTCGGCGAGGTGACCCTCCGCGCGAACCGAGACGACCTAAGCCAGATTCAACTACGCCAACGCGTTCTGCGTGACGTGTCGCGCCGTGACCTTTCGACCACGGTGTTGGGTCAGGAGATCGCGTTGCCCATTATTTTGGCGCCGGTGGGGTTCGCGGGCATGTTTTCGCGGCGCGCCGAAGTGAGCGCCGCCAGGTCTGCGGAACGGGCGGGCGTGCCGTTCTGCGAGTCGACGTTGTCGATCTGCGACATTGAAGAAGTCAATGCAGCCCTGACCAAGCCCGCGTGGTTTCAGCTCTACGTGATGAAGGATCGCTCCTACGCCGACGCACTGATGGAGCGGGCCTGGAAGGCGGGATGTCGGACGCTCGTTTTGACGGTGGACTTGCCGGTCGTCGGTCAGCGCTACCGCGATGTCCGCAATGGCATCAGTGGCGACACCACGCGGTCCATCCGCCTACGCCGGGGTCTCGACATCGCTCGCCATCCCAGGTGGGTGCGTGACGTCGCGATGAAGGGGAAGCCGCTCACCTTCGGGAATCTCCAAAACGTACTGCCACTCGCCAAGGTGCCGGCTGACTTCCAGCGCTGGATCGCCAGCCAGTTCGATCCCAGCGTGACCTGGAGCGATCTCGAGTCGATACGGGCAAAGTGGAAGGGGACGATCGCCGTCAAGGGGATTCTCGACGCCGACGACGCGCGCGAAGCGGTCGCCCGGGGTGCGGATGCCGTGATCGTGTCGAATCACGGCGGTCGCCAACTGGATGACGTCCCTTCGACGATTCGGGTTCTGCCCGAGATCGCAGCTGCGGTGGGTGACCAGTGCGACGTGCTCATGGACGGTGGGATCCGCAGCGGACTCGACGTCGTCAAGGCACTCTCGCTGGGCGCCAAAGCGTGCCTCGTAGGGCGACCATGGGTCTACGCAGTCGCCGGTCGTGGTGAAAAGGGGGTCGACCACATGTTTCAGATCCTTCGCACCGAGATGTTGGTGACACTCGGGCTGACGGGCATTACGGATGTGAAGGATCTCGACGTGTCGGTTCTCTACGACCGCTAGCCGTTCCGTGCACCGACCTTGCCAGCTCGCGAGTGCGTTGTTAGGTTCATCAGATGGCGAACATAAGAATGGGATCAGTATCGCTCGATTGCGCCGATACGAATTCGCTCGCGACATTCTGGGCCGGTCTTCTCGGCGGTGAGATTGTGTGGGCGAGTGAGGAATTCGTCGCAGTGAAGATACCCAACATGTGGATCTCTGCGGTGAAGGTCGAGGGGTACCAAGCACCTACCTGGCCCGAAGGCGACATCGCAAAACAGATTCATCTGGACTTGGCGGTCGACGATCTTGGTGTGGGTGTGGCCGAGGCCATCGAACTCGGCGCGGTTCGAGCAGAGTTTCAGCCCGCCCCCGACCGGTACGTGGTGCTGTTCGATCCGGCGGGTCACCCCTTCTGCCTGACGACTCAGATTCCTGACTAATGGGAGTGGAGGAGACTTGGCGTCTGCGGTTACGGGCGAAGAGCACGACGTACCCTTGGGGGTCGAGCAACTGAGGACGGATGAACGAACAGAAGGACCAGTACACGCACGGGCATCACGAGTCGGTGCTGCGTAGCCATCGATGGAGGACGGCCCAGAACTCGGCGGGCTTCCTCCTCAGCCACCTCGAGCGGGGGGCGCGATTGCTCGACGTGGGATGCGGCCCGGGCACCATCAGCGCGGACTTCGCGAAGTTGGTGGCCCCCGGCGACGTTCAAGGAATCGACATCTCACCCGACGTCATTGAAGTGGCGAGGTCCACCTACGAGGGCCAAGGACTCGACAACCTTTCCTTCGCGGTCGACGACGTCTACGCGCTGTCGTGGCCGGACTCGAGTTTTGATGTGGTCTTCGCACACCAGGTCCTCCAGCACCTCAGTGATCCGGTGGCGGCCTTGCGCGAGATGCGCCGAGTCCTCCGTCCCGACGGCCTGCTGGCGGTTCGCGACGCCGACTTCGCCGCGTTCGCATGGTCGCCGAAGGATGAGCGCCTGGATCGGTGGATGGAGATCTATCACCAGGTGACTCGCGCCAACGGCGCCGAGGCGGATGCCGGTCGGTACCTGGCGCGATGGGTCCGCGAGGCGGGCTTCCACGCACTTGACGTCTCGTCGTCGAACTGGACGTACTACTCCGCCGAGGAGCGGCGGTGGTGGGGCCAACTCTGGGCCGACCGTGTCCTGCAGAGCGCATTCGCGAAACAGAGTCTGGAGTACGGGTTCACCACGCCGAGCGAGCTTCGTGAAATCTCGGATGCCTTTCGCGTCTGGGCCGATGACGAAGATGGCTTGTTCATCGTCGTAAGTGGTGAGGTACTCGCCCGACGTTGAGATCGACGGGTGCCGCGACACGATGACACGACGCTCGTGATTTGGCGTAAAGATGGGGTCGTGCTAGCTCTGCCCTCGATCACGATTTTCGACCTCGACGGGACCTTGGTTGACTCCCAAGAGGGAATTCTGCACTGCTTTCGGGTAACGCTGAGCGAGTTCGGACTGGACCGTACGGATGAGGAACTGAGGAAGTTGATCGGCCCCCCACTCAACCAGTCGTTCGCGCACCTTGGTTTCGAGGGACAGGAACTCGATCACGTGATTGAGCGGTACCGGGATTTCTACGGTGCCATCGGCGTGGGGATGTGTCAGCTCTACGATGGCGTCGCTGAGATGCTGGAGCGTTTTCGCGCAAGTCACATCCGCATGGGGGTCGCGACGGCCAAGCGCGTGGACTTCGCTCGAGAGATGCTCGGCTCGCTCGGTGTTGCCGACTTCTTCGAGGTGATCGAAGGCGCGAGCGTCGACGGCGCCATCACGTCGAAGAAAGAGATCGTCGCTCAAGCGCTCGATCACTTCAAACCGATCGATCCGCGTGGTGTGTGGATGGTGGGTGACCGCGAGTACGACGTGGAGGCGTCCGTGTTCCACGGCCTGGTGCCCGTCGGCGTCCTCTGGGGCTACGGGTCGCGCGCCGAATTGACGTCGAGCGGGGCGCGACTCGTCGTGGGCCACCCACGCGAGCTTCTCGAGCGCGAAGAGGAGTCCGAAGGGGGCGATCCGGTGTGTTGGGTCCACTTGGTCTGCCCGACCTGTGGGGTCATGGCGGGCGGAGATCATCGTCTGCCCGAGTGCGCGTCGAGTGCGAGCGCGTGACCGCCCCTGATCGCGTCGCGCGGGTTGCATTGAGAATCTTCACGCGAAGTCGATGGCGCTTGTCGCCACCGGCCCCCTAGTCTTCGCACATGGACTGGAATTTGGGACTCATCATTATCCCCGTACGAGACGTGGACGCTGCGAAGGAGTTCTACTCCGAGAAGATGGGCTTCAACGTCTTGATGGACGTTCAATTGAACCCGCAGCGGAGGGTGATCCAACTCTTTCCGCCGGGTTCGGCGTGCGGCATCGTAATTGGCGACGGGATGAGCGATGCGGAGCCGGGTTCGGCCAAGGGAATGCACCTCATGGTCGACGACGTGGAGCGGGCGTATCTCGAACTGACGAGTCGCGGCGTCGACGTGCACGGCCCCTTCCATTTTGTCGAAGGCGTGCAGGTACCCGGGTTGCATCCGGCGCGAGGACCCTTCGAGTCGTTCCTCGATCTGGCCGATCCCGACGGCAATGTGTGGGTGGTCCAAGAGGTTCCCGCTACGTCGTGACCGTCGACGCGTTCGTGTCACGTCGAGGTCAACCGGTGCATCGTGCGCAACGTTCAAGTCATCAATTTCGATTGGCAAACGAGAGAATCGCACGGCGTGATTGCCTCACTTCGGATTCTTCGTGCGAGGGCACGACTCGTCGTTCGTCGGCCTGAGGCGTGGAGCCTCGGGGGTACCATGGACATACTTTGAGTAGCGAGAGGTCTATGGAGCGCAGGAACGAGGGCGAGAGTGAGCGGCAGCGGGTTCCTCAGCCGGTCATCAAGAAGCGCATCGCCTCGGGTCGTGGGGCCATGGAGCAACCCAACATCACCCACGACGGTGACGCGGCACTGACACCGGTCTTCTGGGCGGCGGTGGTGGTCACGGGCATCGCGACCGGTCTCTTCGGCGCATTCTTGATGTGGATACTGCAGATCGCCGAGACTGCGGCATTCAACTACCACTCGGGGAGCTATCAGGACGCGGTCGCGGCGACGTCGGGATTGCACCGTGTCACCGCGTTGGTGGTGTCGGGCATCATCGGCGCGGTGGGCTGGTACTTGATTCGGCGTTACCTCAAGAACGAGAAGTCCGAGATCGATGACTCGCTGTGGAACGGCGACGGCGAACTCAGCATGCGGCGGAGCTTCCTCACTTCGATCGTCTCGGAGGTCGTCATTGGTCTGGGTGCGTCGATTGGTCGCGAGGCGGCCCCGAAGCTCATGGGTGGTGCTTCGGCGAGCGTGCTCTCGCACTGGATGCATCTCTCGACGGCGCAGAAGCGATTGCTCGTGGCGTGCGGTGGAGGCGCGGGTCTGGCGGCGGTCTATAACGTGCCGCTCGGTGGAGCGATTTTCACGACCGAGGTGCTGTTGGGCAGCTTCGCGCTCCCCAACGTGCTGCCCGCACTGGCGTGCTCGCTCATCGCGACCGTGACCGGCTGGATCTATCTGCCCCGCAGCGCCACCTACGTGGATATCCCGCTCTATCGATTCAGCGCGTCGCTGATGGTCTGGTCGCTACTCGCGGGTGTCCTGATCGGATTACTCGCGGTCTTCTATATCCGACTGATCGGGTGGGCGTCGCACTTTCGGGCCAAGGACGCCACGCTGTTCTGGGCCATGCCCTTGACCTTTCTCGTCGTGGGCGTGAGTGGTATCTGGTACCCGCAGCTCTTCGGCAACGGAAAGGACATGGCGCACGAGGCCTTCTTGGGCCTCGGTGGAATCGGCTTGCTCTTCGCGCTCTTCGCGTTGAAGCCGTTCGTGACCGCGATCACGATCAGCGGCGGTGCGTCGGGCGGTGTGTTCACGCCATTCCTCAGCACCGGTGCAGTTTTGGGCGGATTCCTCGGTGCCCTGTGGGTGCATATGTGGCCCGGGGCACCGATCGGCGCATTCGCGATGGTCGGTGCCGCAGCGATGATCGGGTCGTCGATGCAAGCGCCCCTCACTGGAATGGTGCTCGTCGCTGAACTCACCCACAGCGGCTTCAACATCATCATCCCCATGATGGCCGCGACCTTGATCGCCACTTTCCTCGTTCGACACATCGACGGTTACTCCATCTACTCGGCTCGTCTCCCGGGTCACGGGGTCGGTTAAGGGATCGCGCTGCTGCTCGTCGCGCGCAGGCAATATCGTTGAGGGACGTGGAGACGAACGACTACACCGTGCGGCACGCGAATGCATCGGATGCCTCGGCGCTGCGCGCGATTCGACTGGAGTCACTGGTCGACACCCCCGAGGCCTACGGGTCTATCTACGAGGACGTGTCGCGCTGGAGCGACGCTCGATGGCGCCGCGCCGCACTGGAGTCCAACTTCTTCCTGGGTGAACTCGGCGGTGAGGTGGTGGGAATGGCGTCGGGAGGGTTCAATGGAGCCCATCCCGGCACGCACTGGCTCTTCGCTATGTACGTGACACCGAAGGCCCGTGGCACGGGCATCGCTGCGTCGCTGGTCGAGGTGGTGAGTTCGTGGGCGCGACGCGACGGTGCTAACGCGCTGTACTTGCACGTGACCGAGAGTGTCGCGCGGGCCCGTGCGTTCTACGAGAAGATGGGATTTCGCTACAACGGCGAACGGATTTCGATGGACCGAGATCCATCACTTACATTGGTGACGATGGAGCGCGGCCTTGACTGACAACCTTGAGGAATTTCGAGTCGAGCACGTATCGCCGCTCGTGTTACACGAACTGCGGCGACGGGTTCTACGTTCGGACAATCCCGATGTCTCCGTGGCCGACCCTCGTGACGAGGAATCGACGTCGCTGCACTTCGGAGGGTTCCTCGGTGATCGACTCGTGGTGAGCGCCTCGTTCTACCCCTCGCCACCCCCGGTGAACCCCGAGCTCGTGACGTACCAACTTCGTTACATGGCGACCGATTTCGACGTGCAGGGCATGGGGTATGGCGCCCGGGTGCTCGAAGTCGCCGACGCAACACTGCGTAGCCTCGGGGCCCAGCAGATCTGGGCGAACGGTCGTGACACCGCACTCGGCTTCTATCGCGCGACCGGTTGGAAGACCGTCGAAGGTTCCGAGCACCTGAGCGCGGAGACTCGATTACCCCATACGGTGATTTATAAGATTTTGTAGCGGCGTCCTCGATTGAGTCTTGCGAAGGTCCCTGTTCGGTAGTTTGGGAGGATGCGAAAAGCACTCTCGGGGGTCGTACTCATCATCATTGTGGCTGGCGCCGGTCTGACCGCGTGGCTACATTTCCGCAACAATGCGGATTCGGCGGTGAACACGACGACGACGACGTCGACGACCACCGTGAGCGCGCCGACGGCACCACTCACTGGACTGCCCGACCCGGGCGGTGCGTCGTTGACCCGTCCCGCGCTCACCGTCAAGATCGAGAACACGCCCGAGGCGATGCCCCAATGGGGAGTGAATCAGGCCGACGTGGTCTACGAAGAGATCGTGAACGGTGGAATCACGCGGTTGGCGGCAGTCTTCAATTCCCAAGAACCCACCAAGGTCGGTCCGGTGCGCTCCGTACGTCCCACCGACACCCAGGTGGTGTGGCCACTCGGGGGGATCTTCGCGTTCTCGGGTGGCGCACAGTACGCCATCGACAGCATCTCGACCGCCCCCGTGAAACTTATTGACGAGTCGAACGCTGGTGCCGCGATGTTCCGCGACCCGAACCGCCAAGCGCCGCACAACCTCTACGGGGTCGCGTCGTCGCTGTTCAAGTTCGGTGGGACCCCGACGCCGCCACCGAAGCTCTTTGACTATCGAACGAGTACGGAGAAGGTCGTGGGCACGAAGGTTGCCCACTTCGTGGTGCCGTTCCCGAGCATCTATCCCGTCACTTGGACGTGGGACGCGACGACGTCGTCGTGGGACCGGACCCTCTTCGGCACCTCCGACGTCACCGGCACCAACGTCCGCGAGTCACCCAAGAACGTGATCGTGATGTGGGTGAATTACGTCAACGGCATCGGGACCATGGCGTCCTACGCCAACCTGCAGGGTTCGGGTCCGGCTTCGTTCTTCATCGACGGCAAGCAGGTGCTCGGTACGTGGTCGCGAGGCTCCTCGCAGGGCGACGTACTCAGCTATCAGACCAAGAGTGGCCAGAGCATCAAGTTCACCCCCGGTCAGACCTGGGTGGAACTCCTGAACGCCGGAGTGCCGCTCAGCGTGACGCCGTAGTTCAAAGCGGTCCGCAGGTTCAGCGTTCATCGCCCGCATAGAGTTTGGCCAGAGTTGAACGGAGGCGCAATGAGGCACGACGAGTTCCAGGTCGTGACCCCCGACGGGCGTGCTCTCGAGGTGGCGACGCTGGGGGACCCCTCGGGTCACACGGTCTTCTTTCACCACGGCACACCGGGTTCGGCGGTGATGCTGAACATGTTCGCCGATGTCGTAGACCGTTCGGGCCTCTTCTTCATCGCGATGTCGAGGCCCGGCTACGGCCGCTCGAGCCGTCAGGAGGGCCGCCGCGTGGTCTCGGTGGTCGAGGACGTTCGAAGCGTGCTGGACACGCTCGGACGCGACCAGTACGTTGCGGTGGGCTGGTCCGGGGGTGGTCCTCACGCCCTCGCGTGCGGTGCGATGGACGCACCACGTTGTCGCGCGGCGTGGTCGCTCGCGGGCGTGGTGCCGATTGATGTCGACTTCGATTGGACCGCGGGGATGGGGCCGGAGAACCTCGAAGAGTTCGCGCTCTCGCTCGAGGGCGGCCCCCTCTACGAGGCGCACATGGCCGAAGCGGGCGATCAGTTCTCCCAAGCGACACCCGACAACATCGTCGCGCTCTTCGGGGGACTCCTCTCGGAAGTCGACCAGACCGCGCTCGCCGACGACGTCGCTCGAGCCGCGCTCGCGGCCGCGTGCCGGCACGGCTTCGCCACCGGCTACTTCGGATTCTTAGACGACGATCGTGTGTTCTTCTCACCGTGGGGCTTCGACGTCGACGACATCGAGGTGCCGGTGGCGGTCTGGTACGGCGACCAGGACCTCATGGTGCCGCCCACGCACGGCCAGTGGCTGGCGAGACACCTTCGCTCGGTGGACGTTCGCCATCGCCCCGATGAGGGCCATATTTCGATCGTCACGAATCACCTCGAGGAGTTGCTCGGCTCGTTGCGTCACGCCTTCGAGGATTCCGCTGCCTCCTAGGGGCTTCTGGCGGCCCGGGCCCGCGTCCGACGCGCCCCCGCGCAGAGCCGCCCGTCCAGTGGTGGATCTGGGCGATAATGAAAGAGAACGGAAGAGGATCGCGATGCGACTTGGCAATATGTACGGACCTGATGCGACCTTCCTCGGGGTCCCTGCGGCGGACCCCGACCTCGCGGCGCAGTGGACCGGCGCCGGCGCGGTCATCATCGGCGCGCCGTTCGACGGTGGCACGTCGCACCGGTCGGGTTGTCGTTTCGGCCCCCAGGCGATACGCACCACCGATTACCTGCCCCACGACGGTATGCGCCCCAGCCTCGCGCTGGGCGTCGATCCTCTCGTTGAACTCGGCGTGGTCGACCTGGGCGACGTCGAGATGCCGTCGGGCGACACGCTGAAGTCGCTCCACTTGCTCGAGGAGAGGGTGAGCGCCGTTGCCAAAGCCGGAGTGATCCCCATCATCCTCGGTGGCGACCACACCATTGCGTTGCCCGACGTCACCGGTCTCGCCAATCACGTGGGCTGGGGCCGGGTCGCCGTGATCCACTTCGACGCGCACGCGGACACCGGCGACAGCCAGTTCGGCTCGCTCTACGGGCACGGTACGCCGATGCGTCGGCTCATCGAGTCGGGCGCGTGCCGTGGTGACCGATTCCTGCAGATCGGCCTTCGCGGTTACTGGCCCGAGCCCGAGACGCTCGCGTGGATGGCCGACCAGGGGATGCGTTCATTCGAGATGACCGAGATCGTGCAGCGCGGTCTCGACGCGGTGCTGGACGAGGCAATGGCGATCGCGATGACCGATTGCGACGCGGTCTTTCTCTCGGTCGACGTCGACGTCGTCGACCCCGGGTCGGCGCCGGGCACCGGGACCCCTGAACCGGGCGGGCTGACCAGTCGTCAATTGCTCGATGCGGTTCGGCGCATCGCCATGGAGACGCCGCTGGGCGGCGTCGACGTGGTCGAAGTTTCGCCCCCCTACGACCACGCCGAGATCACGGCCTACCTGGCGAACCGGGTGGTGCTCGAGGCGCTCGGCGGCATCGCGTGGCGTCGAAAGAGCGAGCGCGGCGAGGTGACGCGTAACCCCGCCGACCCGCTCTTGAAGGGCCGTTAGTCGCGCATCGACTCGAGGATCTCGTACACCAACTCGTCGGAGGTGTCGGGGTGCAGGAACGCGAGTCGCGCGACGGTCTCGCCCTCCCACTTGGTCGGGGTGACGAAGGCGATCTGGTCGCGTAGCAACTGCTGGCTCCACGCGTTGTACTGCTCGGCCCCCCAGCCAATACGTCGGTACAAGACGACCGAGAGGCTCGCGTCGCGAACCATCTCCACGTGGTCCATCTTCTCGATCACCGTCACCGTTCGCTCGGTGAGGTCGATGGCGGCCTGGATGGCGGTCTCGTAGGCGCGCACGCCGTTGGTCACCAGTGAGAACCAGAAGGGCAGTCCGCGCGCTCGACGCGAGAGGTGGATGGCGAAGTCCGAGGGGTTCCACTCGTAGTGTTCGTCATCGCTGCCGTGCAGGACGTCCAGGTAGCTCGCCTGTTGGGCGAGTACCTTGCGAGCGATCGTCGGATTGCGGTAGATCAACGCACAGCAGTCGAGCGGGGCGAAGAGCCACTTGTGGGGGTCGACGATGAAGCTGTCGGCGTGACGGAGCCCGGCGAGCAGGTGGGCGTGGGTCTCGGAGAAGATCGCGGCTCCGCCGTAGGCGCCGTCGACGTGGAACCAGAGGTCGTGTTCACGCGCGTACGAGCCCAGTCCCTCGAGGTCATCGATGATGCCCGCGTTGGTGGTGCCCGAAGTCGCGACGATACCGATGACGGTCTCGGGGTGCGGATCGTTCGCGAGGGCGAGTTCCAGACTTGTCCTCGTGAAACGGTGGTCGTCGGTCGGCACGAGGAGGGCCTCCATGCCGAGGACGTGCAGCGCGGTGCCGATGCTCGAATGGGCGTCGGCCGAGATGGCGAAGCGCAGCGTGTGTGGTGCGATTTCGGGGTGCTTGGAGCGTCCGACGTCGCGGCCCACCGTGAGGCTCGAGAGGTTGCCCATGGACCCGCCCGAGACGAAGGCGCCGCCGGAGCCCGCGGGCATGCCCGCGGCTTCGGCGAGGAACTCCAGCGCCTGGTTCTCCGCCTCGACGACGCCTGCCGACTCCAGCCAGCTCGTGCCGTTGAGGCCCGAGCACGCGACGACCATGTCGAAGAGCAGAGAGTTCTTGGTGGGCGCGTTGGGGATGAACGCGAGAAACCCCGGTGAGTCGATGGACACGACGTGGGTGGCCAGACGGTCCTTGAAGAACTCGAGCATCAACTCGGGGTCGTTGCCCTCGGGCCTGATGAGACCCTCGAGACTCGGCAACGCGACGGGTGAGAGGCCCCCGAAATCGAGCGGGACCGGATGGGTCAGGCGGTCTCGGCAGTAGGCGTACACCTCTTCTGCGAGCTTGCTGTTGTACTCAAACATTTGGTGCCCCATTGCGCCAACCCTTCATTTTGGTCCCTCGCCATCGTAGACACCATTGGGGCGTGACGCCGAAGGCCCGTGATCGAACCGGAATTTGGAGCGAAGTAACATCCCTGAATGACACAAACGCGCGTTGGCTACTTGGGACCGGAGGGTACATTCACTCACGAAGCGGCCGCCACGCTCGAGAACGTGGAGACCGTCGCGTGTGCCTCGATCCCCGAAGTGCTCGCACTGGTCGCCAACGCCACCCTCGACAAGGGCGTGGTGCCGCTCGAGAACGCCATTGAGGGAACGGTATCGGCGACCATTGACGGCCTCGTCTTCGACCACGACCTGGTCATCGAGCGAGAGATCGTGCTGCCCATCCACCTGCACCTGCTCGCGCGTGCGGGCGTCGCGCTCGAGGACGTCACGAAGGTCGCGAGTTACGTGCACGCGCTCGCCCAATGCCGAGGATTCCTCGAGACGCTCGGTGCAAGGACCGAACAGACGACGTCGACCGCCCAGGCGGCGCGCGAGGTGGCCGAGTCCACTGAGCCGTGGGCCGCGGTCGGATCGTCGATCGCGGGACGGTTGTTCGGTCTCGAGACCATCGCGAGCGACATCGAGGACCACCCCGGTAACGCGACGAGGTTCGTCGTGGTCGGACGCGACAGCGTCACGGCACCGACGGGCCACGACCGGACGTCCATCGTCTGTTTCCAAGACGCCGACCGACCCGGCTCGCTGTACGCGATCCTGGGACGCTTCGCCGCACGCGAGATCAACCTGACCAAACTGGAAAGCCGACCGACGAAACTGGGACTCGGCGACTACTGCTTCGTCATCGAATTCGACGGTCACGTCGCCGACGATGTCGTGGCGGACTGCCTCACCGACCTCCAGGCGCATCTCACGCGGGTGAAGTTCCTCGGCTCGTACCCGGTCACGGGTGAAGGCGCGCTCGACCGACGCGAGGAAGTCAGCGAAGCGCGCCGGTCCGCGAGCGAGTGGATCGAGAGCATCCGTTCACGCATCCACGGTTAGTCACGGTGGCGCGAGCCGCACTCGTAGTGATGACGTGACTTCGCCGCGCAGCGAGCCACGCGGCGAAGTCAACACGGTCCTGGACCGACATCACAACGGCGGAGGGAGTGGGATTTGAACCCACGGTGGGCAAGCCCACGCCGGTTTTCAAGACCGGTACATTCGGCCGCTCTGTCATCCCTCCGCAGAGGATTCTAGTTGAAAGGCTCGTTAGCCCTTTTTGCGGGAGCGAGCGCGCGTGGCCTGATCGAGGATGACCTTGCGTAGTCGCACCGACTTGGGCGTGACCTCGACGGCCTCGTCGTCGGCGATGAACTCGAGCGCCTGCTCCAGCGACAAGTTCGTCGCGGGCGTGATGCGCTCGGTGTGGTCGCTGCCCGAGGCGCGCATGTTGGTCAACTTCTTTTCCTTCGTCGGGTTGACGTTCATCTCCTCGGAGCGTGAGTTCTCACCCACGATCATGCCTTCGTACACTTCGACACCCGGCGCGACGAACAAGATGCCGCGGCTCTCGAGGTCGATGAGGGCGTTCGCTGTCGTCGGTCCACGTCGGTCGGCCACCAGCACACCGTTCGGGCGCAGACGAATGTCGCCGAACCACGGCGCGTAGCCGTCGAAGTTGGTGTGCATCATGCCCGCGCCGCGGGTCTCGGTCATGAACTCGGTGCGGATGCCCACGAGGCCACGTGCCGGGATGCGCCACTCGAGACGGACCCAGCCGGTGCCGTGGTTCACCATGTCGATCATGGTGCCCTTTCGCGTGGCGAGCAGCGTCGTCACGGCGCCCACGAACTCTTCGGGTACGTCAATCGTGACGTGCTCGAGTGGCTCGTGCAGCTTGCCGTCGACCATGCGGGTGACGACCTGGGGCTTACCGACGGTGAGTTCGAAGCCTTCGCGACGCATGGTCTCGATAAGGATTGCGAGCTGGAGTTCACCTCGACCCTGGACCTCCCAGGCGTCGGGACGCTCGGTGGGCAGCACGCGCAGCGAGACGTTGCCGACGAGCTCCTTGTCGAGACGGTCCTTCACCATGCGAGCCGTGAGCAGTTTGCCCTCGGTACCGGCGACCGGTGAGGTGTTGATGCCGATGGTCATCGAGAGACTCGGCTCGTCGACGTGCAGGGGCTCGAGGGCGATGGGGTTCTCGGGGTCGGCCAGGGTCTCGCCGATGAAGATGTCCTCGAAACCCGCCACCGCGACGATGTCGCCGGGGCCGGCGCTCTGGGCGGGGACGCGCTCGAGTGCTTCAGTGATGAAGAGTTCGGTGATCTTGGCGTGCTCGATGGTGCCGTCGATGCGACACCACGCGACGCGCTGGCCACGCTCCAGTGTGCCGTTGATGACGCGGCACAGTGCGAGGCGCCCGAGGTAGGGCGACGCGTCGAGGTTGCACACGAGCGCCTGAAGACCGTGGCCCTCTTCGTACTCGGGTGCGGGTACGTAGTCCGCGATGACCTGGAAGAGCGGCGTGAGGTCGCCGCTGGTGTCCTCGGGGTTCATCGATGCCCAGCCCTGTCGAGCACTGGCGTAGAGGATGGGGAACGAGATCTGGTGTTCGTCGGCGTCGAGGTCGAGGAACAGGTTCTCCACCTCTTCGACGACTTCGGCCACGCGCGCGTCGGGTCGGTCGACCTTGTTGATGACGAGTACGACCGGCAGGCGGCGTTCGAGGGTCTTTCGAAGCACGAACCTGGTCTGCGGTAGGGGTCCCTCGGCGGCGTCGACGAGCAGGATGACGGCGTCGACCATGGAGAGGCCTCGCTCCACCTCGCCACCGAAGTCGGCGTGACCAGGCGTATCGATGATGTTGATCGTGAGGTCGTTCCACTTCACGGCGGTGTTCTTCGCGAGGATGGTGATGCCCTTTTCGCGCTCGAGGTCACCCGAGTCCATGACCCGGTCGGTCATCTCCTCGTGGGCCGTGAAGGAGCCCGTTTGGCGCAGCATTTTGTCGACGAGGGTGGTCTTTCCGTGGTCGACGTGCGCGATGATAGCGATATTTCTGAGGGAAGTACGTAGTGTCATGACTGAACCACGCTAGTAGCCCAAGGCAACTCGGGAATCCTAGGCCGCGCGCGAGTGACCGATTCGCTGCTGGACGACCGCTGTTCGCACCAGATCGCGCGCGCCGCTCCGCAGGTCATCCATGGTGCCGTCGACACTCAAACAGACCCCCGCTTCGGGCCAAACGCCTATCATCCGGGCCGGCGCGAGCCCCTCGGGGTGGGCCAGAGCCGCAATGGTGAGATCCGTTCGTAGCCCCGGACCAGCACTTTTACCTGGACTGCCGGCCCGCAGACGAAGGACGACCTTCGAATCATCGAGAGTCACTTCCAGGTCTCGTCGCCCGCGCAGGCTCGTGCGGGCCCGCGCGACGTCGTAGTAGGCGTCGCTCTGAGCGACGCCCCAGGGGCTGTCGATCCATTCGGCGATCTCGGCACTCTGGATGGCCCAATTCGTCGCCTCGGCGGTCACCAGGCCGATTCCGGTTGCCGAGACGCCCGCGAGCCAATCGCCGAGCGAACCCCGCCGGGCGAAGCCCGAGGTGGAGCGCAGCAGCTGGTCGGCGATCTCGTCGGTCACCAGTTCGACCATCGAGAGTCCCGGGTGGCGGCCCGCTCGGCGCAGGGCGCCCGTGGCGAGTACCCGGCGCGCAGTTGAGGGAGACCACCGGAAATGCTCGCCAACCTGGCCGGCCCGCTCCACCGTCCAGGCGTCCAGGCGCCGATGGGCATCGCCAGCGACGGCTCGAAAGCGCGCACTCAATGACCGGCGATGGTCATCGGTGAGTGCCACCGGTGACCTCGGAGCGCCGCCGATGAGGGCGTTCAATTCGCGTGGCGTGTTGCGCCGATGCGCGAGGGTGGTCACGATTGCCCCCAGAGTCGCTCAATCGCGCTGAGTACCTCCTGGGCGCTGCGCACCAGGGTTTCGGTGTCGACGTCGAGTGACCACATCTCACCGGTGGCGGTGGAGAAGGTCGACGTGCGAAGTGGCACCACCGAGGTGCGAAGGGTCTGGACGAGCGCGTGGTAGCGCATGGTGCGCTCCGCACCCTCACCGAGCGGCGACGTGGTCACGTCGAAGAGCGCCACGTTCGCCACGTCGCACGAGGTGCTACCCACCATGAGGTCGATGACGTCGCGAAGGATCACCGCTCCCGCGCTCAGCTGTTGGGTGGCGCGCACGGCACTGCGCGGTAGCCAGCCCGCGGGGACTGGGCCGAGCGAACGCATGAGGGTGAGCGAGTGCGCGGTGACGTCGGTGCCCAGTCGCGCCCGCTCGTCGCCGTCGAGCCTTTCGACGTAGTCCAGTAAGTCGCTCGTCCCCACCTCGAGGCGCCACGCATCGAGCGCGTCGTCGAAGGGTGACGTGACGCGAGCCCCGATGCTCAAGAGTCGCAGTACGTGGTTCACGAGTATCCCCCGCACTCGACCGAGTGGTGAGAGCGAGATATCGGTGCTGGGGGCGACCTGGCGAAGTGAAGAGGAGCGGATGACCAACGCCGCGGCGGGCTGGACGCCACCCAGGAGTTCATAGATGCCATCTTCGAGGATCGAACGAAGTCCCGCGGCGCTGGTGGTGTCGGCCTTGGGTCGCGCGAGACGTTCGCCGCGCAGTGCGTCGACCACACAGCGCGGTGATGAATCAGTCAATGTGGTCATAAGCCACTCTTGCGTGACCGTGTGACACGACCTAGCGTGGCAGCGTGTTCATCGCGGTCTTCTCATTCTTCGTCGTAGCGATGGTGGTGCTCACCGTCATGACGGTGCGCTTCGTGATCCAGCGCGATCGCGAACGCCGCCAGGGCGCGAGCGACCGGGACTAGCCCTTCGATTTTGCGGCCTCCGGAGAATCATCGGTGCTCCGCCAGTGCCGGCGCTGGGTGCAACTGCTTGCCTCAATGGTCCATGACGAGTCCGTAAGTGGCTCCGAGATGGTCTCCCTCGAATGGCGATACGGGGTCAAATGCTGGACACGAGTGGTCGGTGGCCCCGAGGCGATGGCCCCGAGGCGATGGCCGACGTCGAAGGGACGGACCGAACGGTGCCTCTTGGGCTCGCGTCAAAGGTGTCTTTCGCATTTGGTGACCGGCATGATTCCTAACCCCAGTCCCTCTGGCCCGGAGGGACTTTCGCGCATCGCGTCAGTCGCCCGCGCGGACAAGTGAATCTTCGGAGCTAGATGACCTCGCTGAGTGACCGGACCGTTGCGAAGGTTCCCGAGAGCGCCGCGAGAAAGGCCGCCTGGACACTCTCGGCCGCCACCGTCGTCGCGGCGTAGGTCTGTTCGCGCGTCGCGCAGGCGTCGGCCACCACGACGCACTCGAACCCCGCATCGCTCGCAGCTCGGACCGACGAATCGACGCACATGTGGGTCATCATTCCGGCGATCACCAAGCGGTCGATCCCGTGAGCGTCGAGGTGTGCCTTCAGGTCTGTCTCGTGGAACGAATTCGGGGTGTGCTTCGTGATCACCATCTCGCCCTGCTCCGGTTTCACCAGAGGGTGGATTTCGGCACCGACGGTGTCGGGGAGAAAGAATGTTGCCGCGGGATCGTTGGCGATGTGGCGTACGTGTATCGTCGGCTGGCCGCTCGAGCGAAAGTGGGCGAGCAGGCGCGAGGCCTGAAGTCCGGCGGCGTCGGCTCCGTGCAGTTCCATACGACCCCCGGGAAAGTAGTCATTCTGGATGTCGATGATCAAGAGCGCGGTCGTCATATCGACGATGCTAGCGAAGCACCTTCACCAGATCGAGGTGACCACTCTCGTCGGACTCTTCGGACGCCTCGGCGCTCACCCGGGTGCTCGACTTCGGGCTCGACAACGCTTGCCGTGTTCGCGTGGATCATCGTCGGGCGCATGACGTGCGCCGGTCTTGACGCGCGAAACCGCTCATCAGCGCACGACGGTTTTGGGAAACGACTACGGCGCGAGCCGCTCCTTCAACTCGCGAACTTCGCGGTCGAGATCGGCGATCGCGCGTTCGATGACCGCGAGCCGCGCAGCGAGCAGGGTCTCCACCCGGTCGTCCACCCGGTGGTCGACCTGGTCGCGCAACTTGGTGTCGAGCGAATCAACGAGCGGTTGGGTGAACTGCTTCAGTCGCGAGCGAAGGTCCTGGGACTTCTCGCTATTGGGTTCGTTGGTGTCGTGCACGTGCTCAGACTACGCCTAGGCCGGTGGGCAGTACACGCCGGCGTTGAACTGGAGGGTGTTGAACTGTCCGGACCAGGGCGGACTGAGCAGTGTCGTTTCCTGAGCCTTCAAAGTGGCGGTTGGCGAGCACGACGCGTCAAATGCGATGTAGCCGCGCACGTTGCTGCCCGAGGCCCCCGCGATCGGGATCGGTCCACCCTGGGCGAAGGCGACCGCCATGAACACCGGCAGGTTCATGTTGACCAGCCCGTAGTTGCGGTACTCGGACTGGGAGGCGTACACGCCGGCTTTGAGCGACGGGTCCACGGAGTTGATGCCTTTGGCCCAGCCATTGAGCATCGCCGACCAGTAGCCGGCATACTGGGCGATGGCGGCCTTGGAGGAGCCACCGGGGGCGTCGAGGCCCGAGTGGTTGTCGGGGTAGCCCTCGGGGTCGAAGATCACCCAGTCGGGCTTGAGCCCCACACCGAGGTTGCGGTACTGGTCAATCTGGGTCGCCACCCAAGCTCCGGCGGCGAAGCCGTGGCTGTAGTAGGTCGCCGCGTTTCTGGTCTCACTTGCCATGGGTCCGCTCACGGTCCAAAAAGAGAGCCACGTGACGCGCTTATGCGAGTTGTAGATGCTCTGGCCCATCAAGAAGTCGGGCGACGACGCGACGTTGGTGGTCGAGGTGAACCCGACCCACGGGGCACTCTGGGTGCCCATACCACCGGTTCCACTGATGATCGGCCAACCGTTCTTGATCGCGACGCCCCAGTCCCTGTAAGGGATCGCGTAGACACCGACACCCTGAGGCGGTGGTGAGTTGACGCCGGCGGCGAAGAGGTCGAAACCCGATCCCAATTGCATGCCGGTGATGCCCGTACCGACCGTTCGTGCCGCGGTGCCGGCGGTGACCGAGACGTCGGTCGCGGTCCAGGTGGTGGTGGCGGCCAGGTTCGTGAGGACGAACAGGTCCCCCCAGTTCGAGGCCTGGCCCGCGATGGAGAGTTGGGTGGGCGAGGCGTACATGAAGATCGAGCCGTCGAGCGCCGGTGCTCCGACGGCGGCCGCGGTGACGTTCACCGCGCTCCACAGCGAGGGCGCCACGGGTGTTTGGCGCGGCGCAAGCGCCGGGGCGAAGGTCGTCACGGGCGTCTGGAAGAGCTCCACGTTGCCGTTGGCCGAGAGCCCAGCGACGTAAGTGGTCAGCGCCGTGCTCGTGACCGCGAGCGCACCGGTCAAGTTCGGCGTCGCCGTGAGCGCGCTGAGGTTTTGGGCGGTCCACGAAGAGAGGGTCGGCCCCTGGTTCATGAAGAGCATGAGACTGCCCGAGGTGGTGGTCGCGACGAAGCTGTTCTGCCCTTCGGGAAGGGTCACGGGGTCGTTGCCGATCGCGGCGGTCCCGGTGACGTTCGAGATGTTCACCGCAGGACCTCGCAGGACGGGCACGCTGCGCGCGAGACTCCACGAGAGCGGTATCACTTCGGCGTTGTTCGCCAGCGTTCGTACGGCGATGAACCCGTTGGTCCCGCTCACCTGCACGCTGGGCAACCCGGCGGCGACGCCGATGCCGGTCTTCAGGGTGAGGTCGGTGCTCGTGAAAGGCGACCACGGCGTCGGGTGCGAGAGGTGGTCGGCGATGGGTGCGCGCGCGGTATTGGTCGTGAGCAGGATGAGGTGGTTGGAGGTGCTGACGTAGAGGATGTCGAGGTTGTTCAGGGGGTCGAAGAAGGGGACCGGATCCGAAAGCGGGGTGGGCGTCGCGACGAGGGTCGAGACGTTGCTCCACGACGTGGTGCCGTTGGCGTTGGCGACGTAGAGGCCAATTTGCGAGTTGGCCATCCGGTAGGTCAGCGCGGCCTCGCCGTCTTGGCTCACGGCGTGGGGGTTGCCCAGCATCGTGGTGTTGTTGATGGAGCTCTCGAACGAGACGGCGTTCCACGGCAGGGGTCCCGAGCCGGAGTTGACGAACTCGTACAGCGGCAGCGCCGAGGGTGAGTTGGGCGTCGCTACTGGGAGTAAGAGGGCCGGCAGCGTCGTACCGACGACCACCAGATTTGTGAGCCACGTGCCGCGCCGGAGTTTCACTCGATTCCCCCTTCGAGGATCGAGCACCAGGGGTTCACGTCGCACACGTCATAAAAGTCTAGGGGTGACACTACGAGTGCAACGGTCGCGGAGCGACTTCACAGGCGTTACACAAGGTCACTACACGAGCGTCGTGACCCGTAGGGGCGCGGAACTTGCACCGAAACCGCGTGCGTTGCGTGCGCGAACGCTGACGACGTAGGTCCGTCCCTGCGCGAGATGCAGTACCGTCGCGGTGCGAGTGGCCTTCGAGATGTTGAACCATCGCGCGACGCCGGCGATCCTGTACTGATAGAGCGTGATCGCACTGCCGCCATCGGAGGCGGGCGGTGCGACGATGATCCGGAACCCGCCGCGCAACGCGGTGATGCTGTGGATGCTCGCGCGTCCTGGTGCGGTGGCGACGGGACGCGCCTTCGCGAAGTCAAGGGTCGTGGTGTAGAGGGTCTGTCCCTCGTAGGCGACCGTTACGACCACCGGACCGATCGTGTCGGTGTTCACGTTCACGACGGCCTTGCCGGTCGAATCGGTGTTGACGGTGTAGGTCGCGTTGCCACTCGAGGTGGCACTGGAGGCGGCGTTGTTGATGACCACCGCGCCGGTGGTGGCGGTGGCGGTGACGTCCAGTGCCGCATTGGTGAGGGGGTGCGCGTTCGTACCCTTCAAGATCGCGGTGATCGTGGCCCCGGCGTTGATGGGCGGCGTCAGACTCGACGCCGAGAACGAACTCCTGGCGGCGTCGACCTTGGGCTGACAGAGGCCGTTGATGAACGCCGAGCCGTTGGGACTGCCGAGACCCGACGCCATGTCGTAGCCCGCCGTTGCGGTGTAGCCCGCAACGCTGTAGATGCTGTTGCTGCCCGTGGTCACGTCGATGAACCCGGTGCCCGCGCTCGCCATGGCGTAGAGGAGGGGGTTGATGAATCCGAGCCGCGGTGTTGCGCACACCTGTGCGGCGACTGCGACGATGGCGCTCAACTGGGGTGAGCCGATCGAGGTTCCCCCGATACTGCCCCAGCCCGTACAAGTGCCTTGACAGACACCGTTGGCGGTTCCCGTGTAGTACTCGATGAATCCGGCGTTCGGATCGGCCATTAAGGACAAGTCGGGAACCATTCGCATCGTGTTCGCCGCGGTGATGCCGGGCGCATTCTGCCACGTGGGGCGCGTCCAGATGGTCGAGACGCCCCCGCCGGCCGCACCGTTGCTGGCGCCGCTGTTCCACACCGTTTGGGTGAGGGGCGAGAGGCTCGAGACCGTGAGCCCACCCACGCCGGTGACGAAGGGCTGTGAGGCCGGATCGTCGACGGCGAGCGCGGTCGTCGTGAAGCCGCCGGTGTTGCCCGCGCAGTCCGACGAACCGCTGTCGCCGGCCGCAGCGATCACGGTCTGTCCCTGGGCGGCCATCTGTTCGAAGATCGCCTGCTCCGCCTGAGTGTCGCCGTTGGGGTCGAGTTCACAGAGTCCCCATGACGTGGTGACGACCGAGGCGGTGTTGTCATCGGCGATGCGCGCGTAGGTGTCGGTCGGACCCGAGCCGGCGTTGGGCGCTTGGTAGACGGCGATCGCCGCTCCCGGGGCGAGCGCGGCGGCTTGTTCGATGTCCATGGTCGCCTCTTCGGAGTAGCCGCCGGTGGGGCCGCCGTCGACGTTGACGGTGGTGATCGATGGTGCGAGTCCGTAACACGAGAAGTACGTGCTGAGGTCGCTCTGGTCATACTGGCCGAGTTCGTAGATCGCGATGGTCTGACCGGCGCCGGTGTCGCCGCTCGCGTAGGCGGTGTTGAGTCCGTAGAGTTGCGCCTGCTGTTGGACGGTGTAGCCACCGAGCGTGTTGGGCGTGGTACCGGTTCCGCTTCCGGCCGAGGGGCATGTCGTCGCCAGCGCGACGCGCGGCGCGGTTCGTGTCGAGGCGTGCGCGATGCCCGACGGTGTCGCAATCGGTGACGTGGTCGAGAGCCCGGTGATGTTGACGACGTCGTGGGCCAATGAATACGGCAGCGTCGCCTTTCGAACGAACTGGGCGGCGAGTGCGCCCGAGCTGGTGCGTACGGTCTCGACCGGCGTGGCGAAGGCCCGCGCGATGTCGGCGGTGGATCCGGTGACGTGCAGCAAGACGTGGCCCTTACTCAGTGAGGTGGTGCTGAGCCCGTACGTGGCCAGATACGAGCGGACCTGATCGATGCTCGACGGCGTCGCGCCGAACTTCTTCGCGAACTGCGCCGGTGTCAGGTAGTGGTGGTAATTGGGCGAGGCGGTGTCGGTGAGGCTCGCGAGGTAGGTACTGAGCGCCGCCTGGTTCGCCTGGCGCAGTACGACGTCGAACGAGGTCGTGATCGTCTGGTGCACGACCGTGCTCGGGGTCGTGACCGGTGCGGCGTTGGCGACGACCAGACGAGCCTGGCTCGCGATCGCGGGCGTGGTGGCGAGCGAGAAGCCCACGAGTGTGGTGCACAGCGAGAGGAGACCGAACGTGGAAAGGCGTAAGTTGCGTCGCATCCTTCTAGCCTAGGGAAGAGTTGCCCTCTGTCAAAGGCCGACCTGGAATCTTCACCAAAACGTTAGATCCGAAAGCCGTGAACTAGCTCTGCGGGTAGCCAGCTGCCGCGTAGCGAGCGGAAAGGTCCCCGCACTCGGCGCAGACCGACTCGGGGACCAGGCCCGCGCGAATCAACCAGCCGAACGCGGTGCAGCCGAGGCAGAACCCGAAGAAGCCTTCGAGTGACGCCGCGGCGATGAGTGGCAGCAGAATCCAGCGCGCCACGGACCAGCCAATGCTGAGCCACACGATGGTTGCCGCGCTCGTGAGCACCGCGCCGATGCCCTGGGCGAAGCGCTTGGGTGGGCCGGGCACGAACTTCTGCCACTTCACCAGTCGAGGGCCCGCGACGCGAACAGCGAACTGACCGAGCGGCGACAAAGTGGGGCCCGTCGCCAGGCGCGCGATGAAACCGTAGGTGAGCACGATGAGCAGCCACGACTGATTGGTGAGCAGTGCGATCAGCGACATCGTCACCACGCCGAGCGCCACGGTGCGCGCCGAGGCGTCGTTGACGGGATTGGGAAAGGAGAACAGACTCTTCATGCTACAAATCCTAGTGAAATAGTCGTGATTACGCCACTACTTCCAGAGGAGACGTACCGTGGTCACCACGCCCGTGCCAATCACCAGCCAGCGAACGGCTTTTGGTGATATTCGCTGTATCAGGAGTGTCCCGAGGACACCGCCGATGAGGGTGCCGACCAGCAGCATGTAGACGGCGTCGAGGGCCAAGTGACCCCGCACGATGAAGATCGCCGCGGCGCACGCGTTGATGATGAGCGAGAGGACATTGCGCAAGCCCTGGAGGTCGGCGAGTTCGTAGGGCAGGGAGATCGCCATGACGGCGAGTAGCAAGATGCCGAGCCCCGCCCCGAAGTAACCCCCGTAGATCGACACGACGAACACTCCGGCGTAGAGCGTCCAGCGTCGACCAGCGTGGGCGTGGTCGATGTGCGCGAGTCGCTGGGTGATGCGCGGAGCGAGTGCGAAGAGCAGCGTGCCCCCACCGACCAGCAACGGGACCACGCTGCGAAAAGTCCCGGGCGAGCCCCCCAGCAGAAGAGCAGAACCGAGCGCGGCCCCGAGCAGGCACGAGGGGATGAGCGAGCGCACGAGCGAGCGGTGTTCGCTCAGTTGGTGGCGAAACCCGCGGATGCCCCCGAAATAGCTCGGCAGGACTCCCACTGACGTCGAGACGTTCGCCTGGAGAGCCGGGATGCCCATCGCGAGCAAGGTGGGGAACGTGACGAACGTACCGCCACCAGCCACGCCATTCGCGATACCCGCCCCGATGCCCGAGAGCAGGAATATCACCTGACGCCAAACGAAAGGGATCACCGCGACGAGCATTCTTACTACTCTACGTAGGTGAATTCTTCGCGAACTGCTCGTGATAATACCCTGGTTGCCATGAATCTTCCCCTACGGTTAGCGACGTGTACCTCTTGAGCGGAGAACTCATCATCCCTAACGACGCGCCCGATGATCTCATTCGGGCCGCGGGCGGCATCGTGCATCGC
>Ga0307375_10001675_pt1 | contig 23743 bp, 27 predicted proteins | sample TR1MG_FD_202531 | JGI IMG/M metagenome (GOLD analysis project Ga0307375, IMG submission 202531) | Soil microbial communities from Risofladan, Vaasa, Finland - TR-1 | ecosystem: Environmental > Terrestrial > Soil > Coastal area > Acid sulfate soil | place: Finland: Risofladan, Vaasa | collected...
GAAATACAGTAGATAAAGGGGATGTGGGGGTAGGTTAATAAATCAAATAAATCAATTAGTTATAAAATTCATGCCAAGCTACGAACCAAGGGGTCGGGCGTTCGAATCGCTCCGGGCGCACCAACAAATCAATGGGTTAGATCGTAAAAGGTCTAACCCATTTTTCATTTTATGCGCCATGGGTAAACTCATGGGTAAACCGAAAAATTGCTAGGCACACTTAAAGATTGCTTCAACATTTTCTCTGGCAGTACATCAAATTATTGGAGAACTTAAGCATTAAGTGGCTGATGATACGCTGATGTATGATGCAAAAACTCTCTCATAGAGTGGTACTAAACTGACAGCATTTTACAATTTCGCAGGAATACCCAGAATAACTCTATGTCAAACACACTCAACGACACGTCGATTAGAGATGCAGCCTTGTTGCTGGACGAACATCCTGACTACAAGGTCATCCGACGAATTGCACCCCGTAAATCTTTCTCCGAAAGCGGTGGGCGCTCCTTATCAAAAGGTGTAGTGGTTGACACCGAAACGACTGGCACCAATCCAGACAAGGATGCAATCATTGAGCTGGGAATGGTTCTATTCGAGTTTGATCCCGATACTGGAATAGCCTACAACGCCACGAAATCATTTGATCAACTAGAAGATCCGGGATTCCCCATTCCGCCTGATTCAACTTTGGTGCATGGCATTACCGATGAAATGGTAGCTGGGAAGCGAATTGACGATACCAGCGTAGAGCAGTTTCTTGAGGGTGTAAGCCTTGTTGTTGCGCACAATGCCAAGTTCGACCGAGTATTCCTTGAAAAGCGGCTCCCAATATTTGAGACGCTGCCATGGGGATGTTCATTTGCTCAAGTTGATTGGAATGGTCAGGGAATCGGGTCGGCCAAGCTGGATTACATCGCATACCAATACGGTTTTTTCTACGACGCGCATCGTGCCGACGTGGATTGTTTTGCTTTGATGGAAATACTACAGCAGAAACTTTCGTATTCTGGCGAGGTGGTCTTGAAGTCCATATTGAGCACACTGGGCCAGAAGAGTTATACGGTCTATGCGATAGGGTCGCCTTTTGAAACCAAGGATATGCTCAAGGCACGAATGTACCGTTGGGACGGAGATAAGAAATGTTGGCACATTACCGTCACAGGAGATGATGCCATCAAAGATGAAGTGACTTGGTTAAAGAGTAATGTTTACGGAGGCAAGAAAGCCAAGGTCGAGATCGAGGTGCAAAACTGCATGAGTAGATTCTCAAGCCGATCAGGAAATCGGACTCTCAAAGAAATTTGACCATTTGCTATTCGCCAACTGAATATGGTGGCGTTAAAGAAAATATGCGACTATTTTTGGGTGACCTAATTCTGTTGTCAGAAAGTACCGCTCGGATGACTGTTTCCCGGTGCCTAAGCGGCCGCTCGCAGATAATCTGATTCCATCAACTACAAGCGTCTGCTTCTTTGAATATCGGGCGCTGTTACCGACACGTATGAGTCAGTGGTGTAGGTAACATAATTGGGAAAATATTCAGACAATTCCTCGTCATGAATTTGGGCAATTTCTTTTATGTCTAAGTCTCCAGGGTAATAATTTAATATATGTGTACCGTCCCTATTCTTTAATATTTCTTTAGCAATATAAAACCGAGTGGTGTCAATCTTAGCGAGCATCTCAACTACAATGGAACAATACCTCGGCATTTCGTATATTTTGAGCTGGGAATGATAGAATCCTCTAGTCATTGCCTCGCGCTGTGCGACTTGTGTTCAACGATATGGAATATGCATAATTTGTATGGATACCGTACGACATCATAACGAGACTAATTCAATGCAAAATGCAGCCGTACATGGGCAGCTAAAGGGGGCGTATGTCCCAGTGATGGACCGATCTCTGAACTGCGTTGATCTATTTGCTGGGGCAGGTGGATTTTCGCTCGCAGCAAGAAATGTCGGGATTCGCGTTGTTGCTGCAGTAGAGTTAAATCCTAAAGCGTGTGAAACCTATTTGGCGAATTTAATAGAGCACTGCACCCACCGACTTTACAATGTAGATATAAGAAAACTTAAGCCATCTGTTTTGGCTGAAAATCATTTTTTAGACGGGAGTGAATGTGACCTCATCCTAGGTGGTCCACCTTGCCAAGGATTTTCAGTGCATAGGATCAATAATTCTGGGGTTGATGATCCGAGAAACGAGCTAATCCTTCGGTACTTTAATTTTGTGCGCCATCTACGCCCCAAGGTTTTTTTGATGGAAAACGTACCAGGTTTACTTTGGCCACGGCACAAATCATTTCTGGATGCGTTTTATAGGCAGGGTAAGAAGGCAGGTTACAGACTACACGCCCCTTTGGTTCTTGATGCACGTGACTATGGCGTACCCCAGCGACGCAAGCGAGTTTTCGTATTAGGAGTCCGCGACGATATTGAACTGGCCCTTGAGTGGCCGCCAAAACCGACGCACGGTGATGAGAAATCCAGATATCAAAACCCAAATTTGCATCCATGGCTTGCGGCCGCAGAAGTCTTTAAGACTCCTATCGCTAAGCTTGATGAAAATGACCTTCACATGAATCATTCACCAGATTTGGTGGAGGTTTTTCGGCGGACACCTCGCAATGGGGGGAGTCGTAGAGACTCTGGTCGAATCCTTCCCTGCCATTTAAAGCATGATGGTCACAAAGACGTATATGGCCGAATTGACCCTTCTCAACCTGGCCCAACCATGACCACCGCCTGCATCAACCCATCCAAGGGGCGGTTTGTTCACCCCACCGAACATCATGGCATTACGCTCCGACAAGCCGCACGTTTTCAAACCTTTCCCGATTGGTTTGTATTCAAGGGCGGATTGACCGCAGGCGGAGAGCAAATTGGCAATGCAGTCCCTATTAAATTGGCCGAGGTACTATTGCGAACCCTCAAGCACGCCATGCTTGAACAGGCAGATCGAAATGATTGAATCACTAGCGTTCCAGACGCGCGCACGCACTATCGACCATCTAGGTCGTGAGCAGATTGCAGACTGCCCAACTGCTGTTTCCGAACTATGGAAAAATGCCTATGACGCCTATGCGCGCAATGTTGCATTGAATATCTACGACGGTAAAACAACCATCGCAACTATAGCTGACGATGGGCATGGCATGAACCGCAAAGAGTTCACAGAGCGCTGGTTAGTGGTGGGCACGGAATCTAAAGCTGACCAAAATGAAACGCCGATAGAAGATCGCGACGGCTTGCCGCTTCGCATCAAACAGGGTCAAAAAGGTATTGGCAGATTGTCGTCTGCCAACCTTGGCCCTTTGCTGCTTGTGGTATCCAAGCGGCGGAATAACCCATTTGTTGCCGCGTTAATCGACTGGCGACTCTTCGAGAACCCATATCTATTTTTAATGGATGTTGAAATACCGGTTGTGGAGTTTGATGCAAAGAATGAGTTGTTACCCCTGCTGCCCGAGTTGTTGGAACGACTGATGAGTAATGTATGGGGCAGCGGAAACTCGAAAAAGAGCGATCGGGATAAGCGCATCGAATCAGCTTGGGCACTTTTTTCCGATCAGGAATTGGCAGAAATGAAACCCGAAACAACTCAATCTAAAATCGAGGCGACGATCATAAATTCGGTATTTGAAGAACGTCATTTTTCAGATTGGCCTCTTTGGAGGGGAGAGAAAGATCAAGGGACAATACTTGCCATTTCGGATGTACAGTTCGACCTCGAGGCACAACTATCGAAACATGATAATAAGGCCAGTGTTGTTATTCAAGCGCGGGAACAATTGTTTCAGACATTGGCTAATTTCACAGATCCTTTTTTGGATGAAGACGAGCGTAAGTCGAATTATGGCACTACCGATTTTTCAACCAAAGTTTCAGTCTGGGAAGGTAGCCTAACCCGAAAAGTTATTGGTGAGGATCACCCCTTCGACTTGCAAGCTTTTCTAATTGCCGAGCACATCGTCGACGGTGAGGTCGACGAGAGTGGTAAATTTAGAGGCCGGATTAAGGCATTTGGTGAATGGCTGAAGGGCGAAGTTACCATACTGCCGGTAGACCATATCTCTACTAGGAGAGACTCTTTTGTTGGGCCGTTCCATCTCAGAATCGCGACTTTTGAAAATTCTCGTAGCAATACATCGTTGAGTGATGAATTATTCCGGATGTTCGAGGAGCGCGCAGAGAAATATGCAGGGTTTTCAGTATATCGAAATGGACTCAGGGTGTTGCCATATGGTAGGGAAGGTAATGATTTTTTTCAGATCGAGAAGCGCAGGTCAAAGAATGCAGGACGTGAATTTTGGTCACTGCGGTCCATGTTTGGCAGAGTTGCCCTTCGCAAGGATCAGAACCCCAATCTTCGTGACAAGGCTGGTCGCGAAGGATTGATCGACAACCGGGCTGCTAAAAGCTTCCGAGATTTGGTTGAGAATATTCTCAAAGTCACGGCAAGGAACTACTTTGGTTCCAGTTCAGATTTGCGTACTCAAATTCTTCCAGAACGCCAGGATGGATACAAAAAACTGAAAGCGGTGGAGGCGAGGAATAAGCAACGTGCGCTGACTCGCAAACAATTTCGAACTAATTTGGATCAGAACGCTCCAGTTATGGCTCAGCTGCTGGCAAATGTTGAGCAGTTTGCGGATAGATTGCGCACCATGGAGATGCAGCGCGAAGATGAAGTTGTTGCCTTACGAACCCAATTACTCGAGTTGAAGCGGCGTTACCAAGAGATAACCCTAGGTGAGGCGCCGCGCAACTTAGGGACTTTGGAAGAACGTTACCTAAATTACCGGAAGGATTTTCGCCGAGCGAAGGAGTTACTAGATTTAATAATCGATTCATTGGATAGCGCGATGGAAAAGATTAAGCCACGCTCTGCAAAAGACATAGCGTATGCAGAATTAAATGAGAACGCTGCATTTTTGCAGAAGCGCCTGCGCGCTTGGACTCAAGAGGCTAAGGGGCTGCTAAATTCGGAGCAAGAACGAATTACGCAACTTCAGAGCGAGCGCAATAAGGCTTATCACGCAAAGATGATGCCTTTGATCGACGATGTTGAACACGAGCGCGTTTCGTTGCGCCAGGTTACCGTGGAACTAGAGCAGGAATTGAACAGACAGGATGCTGATAATGCTGAACTGTTTGAACCCTATATATCTGCCTTAAATAGCCTTAAAGAACGCATTGATCTAGCTGGATTGGCGTACTTCAGCCAAGACCAAGCAGATGAATTGCGAGAAGAGGTGGATAGTCTGCATGGCCTAGCCCAGCAAGGTATTGCGGTGGAGATCATTGGTCATGAGATAGAGGGGTTGGAGCAAACTATATCCACTGCACTGAAGGAATTTCCTGAATCGACCAAGAAGTCTGAGTCATATTTGGCCGTAAGGGACAGCCACGAAGCACTGGTGGAACGCCTGCGGTTTCTGTCGCCTCTAAAACTCTCTGGCCCCAAGACACGCGCCAACCTTACAGGAAAACTAATCTTTGACTACGTGCAAAGGTTCTTCGGGCACGAATTATCAAGTGCCCATATTCACCTGGAGGCAACGCCTGCGTTTATGAACTTCTCTGTTTTCGAACAGCCAGCACGAATCTATCCGGTATTCATCAATCTGGTGAACAACGCCGCATATTGGGTTAATCATTCTACTCACAGTGAGAAAAGGATTCTTTTGGATGAAGCGGATGGCAAGGTTGTGGTTGCAGATACAGGCCCCGGGGTGGATGAGGAAGATCGCAAACATCTTTTTAGGTTGTTTTTCACTCGAAAATCCCGTGGAGGCCGAGGTGTCGGGTTGTATCTATGCCGTTCCAATCTTGCCGCGGGTGGCCACACAATTAAATATGCAGACAAACAACAATCCAAGCTCCCAGGGGCAAATTTCCTCATCGACTTCAAAGGCGCAAAGTATGAGTGAGTTGGTAGAGGCAATTCCATCGCATGTATATGGGGAATTAATTAGAGAGGTGTTCATTAAACCTATTCGAACTGTCATGGTGGTTGATGATCAGTTTCCGACACTGGAGGATTGTTTGCAGGAGGTTGAAGGATTAGACGTTAGGAAAGCCGTTAATAAAAAACTGGTCCAGGGTATTCTGGACGTTTGCAGGGATACTGATCATTCATGGTTAGTGGATGTGCATGACGGCAGTTCGCAGAGTGGAAATGAGGTTGCGATAGCAAGCCACCTTCAACATTCAGACCTGATGATTCTTGATTATCATTTGGATCGCTTGTCGGATAAGGGTGATAAGGCAATACAAATTCTTAAAGAGTTGGCAAAAAATGCGCACTTAAATCTTGTAATTGTTTATACAGCCGCAGGGGATGGGGTCGGTGGTGACATCAATAAAACCGTATGGGAAATCGCACTTGGATTAACTTGCAAAGATACAAAACTTGAGTGGATCGGGCAAGGATTAACTGCTTTTGAAAAAAAGCTAGATCAATGGGGTGATTTTGTTCCCAATATTTTAAATCGTCTAGTTGAAGAGATTGATCTTACGACATTTCTACGCATTCGATGGGCGGATGATCGAAGCATTAGGAAAGAAGTCGTTAAAGATGAATTTCAAGGATTTAAGGCACTTGTCGAATCTGCATCGGATCACGGCCTCGAAATCGATGCACCTCAGGCGCTAAAGTGGGCTTTGCATAAGGCTCAGCAGAATTGGTCAGAATCTCTGTCTTCAAGCGACTTAGGAAAAGTAACTGTTGGGATATCTGATGATGGAAAAAATTGGATACGTACCAATGGTCTTTTTGTTACGGTGATTTCAAAATTAAATGCCCCCAAGGAGTTGCCTTCGATGCTATCTACGGCACTTGAGTATTGGGATCCCTTGCCGCAGAGATTAATCCTTTCAAAGATACGTGCCGAACTGGATGCCACTGGTGCTATGGCAGAGGACGAGATACTGTCCAATCGGTATCTGCAAGCTGGATGGCTAAATGACTTCTTGAGTGATATAGATGGAATATCAGCAGGTAGGGTAACAGTTGATCGCCACTGGGAGAGCCTAGGCGATACCATTAGGCCTAAGGTGATGGAATATTCTCACCAACTCGCAAAGTCATTGTCGCAGAGAACTGACGTTGGTACCTCGAAATTTGAGGGGCTAATACCCTTGGATATTGCAAGTAATCACTCTTTGATCGGGCAGCATGCCAACAGTTATGCTTGTACTAAACGCATTGACGGTAACCACCTTAGCGTGGGTCACATATTGGATGTTAATCGTGGCGATCCAAGTCTCCGCTACTGGATTTGTCTTACGCCAGCATGTGATTTGGTACCTGGTCAGAAAAGTGAATCAGGATGGGGGAAGCGACTTGGAGAATGGATGTCGTTTAAGGCGGTACAACTTTTTCCTGCGACTGTAAAAGAAGCTTTAGAAAATGCTGCCAGTAGCAACTATTTATTTCTTGAGGTTGATGGTGAAATGAAAATATTTTGTTTCTCACCAACTGTCTCAAGCAATCCAAAATGGGAACAAATGTTTGCCAAAAATGAAGGTGTTTTCGGTGACGAAAAACGTGACCTAACAATATCACTGCTATCTGGTGAAGCGGATGGTATCTCTGCGAAGGAAGTAAATGGTCGAGTTGTCGCACAACTACGTTATGAATATGCGCTCAATTTATTACAGCGTCTAGGAATAAATCTCTCTCGAATTGGGTTGGACTTTAAATCGTACTAGGATGAATAAGATTTAAGTGGATAAGCTTTCACTAGAAAAGCGCTCAGCGTTAATGAGGCATGTGAAAGGAAAAAATACCACTCCTGAGCTGCTTGTCCGGAGGCTTCTCCATAAAATGGGCTGCCGCTTCCGACTACACCGCCATGATCTCCCCGGTAAGCCGGATATCGTGTTATCGAAATATCGGCTATGTGTTTTTGTAAATGGGTGCTTTTGGCACCAACATCCGGGTTGCCATCGTGCAACGATTCCCACTTCTAATGTAGATTTCTGGAATGCAAAGTTAGCGAGAACAAAGGTGCGTGATAAGCAAAACATTGCTGAGCTCACTAAGATGGGGTGGCGTGTGCTGGTCGTATGGGAGTGCGAAACAAAAAACATTTCGCAGTTAGGATTGAAGCTGGCTATTTTGCTTCGTTAGCGCCTAACGATACGCGCCAATAGTTTCTACCGGCAGCACTATGATTTATCTGGCAGCTTTAAAGTGGAGTCAATACACGATGATAGGTTCAAGAACTCGTTATTCACTTGCTCAGTTTCTCGAGCTTTACAACGCGGATTTCGTTGAAGCCCTAGTGAACAAACATGGCATATCCATTTCTTTGGCTTATGGCTGGTTATTAACGGACCTAGTCAATTCCTTACATCATGCAAGTAACGAAAAGTTGCTTTCGCTTCTTTACGAAATTGCACGCACGAGTAGGGATCTTAGCGCAAGAATAACTCCAAAGTATCGATACAGTGAAAGATTCTCCGATCTGCGCCTGTGCTTACAGCTTGATGGTTATATTATTGTTGAGGCGGCGCTTGTTCAAACCGATCCTTCTATCAGTGATGCGCCCCCAATAGATGACGACTTGATCCGCGAGCTGCAAGCTTCCGGCTTGCCGGATGCTGAGGAAGTTGAAAGAAAGATAAATGACTCATCTAAATTGTTTAGAGCAACACCACAAAATTTCAATGGTTGTTTAAATGACATTCGTGTAGCGCTCGAAACACTTGCTCGTGCCATTGCCGCGAAACAGCAATCGGTCAGCACTCCGAGTTATGACAAAAACAAGTGGGGCGCCGTACTGAATTTCTTGAGAAGTGTTGATTTCATAACGCAAGAGGAGGAAAGGGGTCTGGCGGGTATTTATGGTTTTGTTAGTCCAGGATCACATCGGCCGCTGGGTATCTCAGAAGAGCACATGGCGCGCCTTGGACGTTCTCTTGCCCTGAGCATGTGCTGGTTCTTAGTTAAGACATACCAATTGAAAGTATGAAGCGGTGCAAACCATAAATTGAATTAGTGGCATTTCATACCAAACATCTTAAAACATCTTAAATGATAGCGAGCGTCAATTTAGTAACATGACAGATAGAAAAAAATCTACCCTGCCTGAAGCGTTTGAGAACGCAGTAGAAATTGCGTTGAATGAGGCATCGATTTACGACATCGGTTCATATGGGTGGGTGAACGAAAATGATGAGGATACGGATTTAATTGGGCATGCGATGTGGCAGACCAACCAGCCTTCGTTCGACCACAACGCCTTATTCCGTGAAGCCCCTGTCCATAGACGTCCGAAAGAAATTGAAAAGGAGATACTTGTCGCCGGAGAGGATTTCTGTGGACTTATGCAAGCCTCTCGCATATCGATAGGTCTCATGATTCTTTGGTATCCACAAGCTCGCCAGAAGCCCTTTAATGAAAATTCATTCTTCTGGGTGCACCACACTGATGCCTTCCTTAAGTTATCGATTGCCTCTGACCGCTTACGGGACCTGTTGATAGTTGCTTGTACCGGAAATACCGCGAAATCATATAAAGATATGGGACGTAGCTATCGTTACTATGTCAAACCGTTCCAGGACGCTAGTAGTCTACTGGCGAATCGTGGCCTGAATGATCACCATCTTGCCGAACCTCTCGCCGTCCTTCCTAACTTTGCTGATCAATTATTTACATATATTGACCGTCGAAACAAGATTGTCCATGAGGTTGCAACTCGCATGGCGAAGATTGTTGGAAAAAGTGTATCTGATCTTCAAGAGCGATATGATCATGAACAAGAACACGGATTCACTCCTCCTTCACGTGATCCGTCCGTTTGGGCAACGGGAACAGACACGCATTTCAAGGAACTCCAATCAAAAATTGATTGTAGCTCATTAGAAATTACGGAGTGGTATAGGCTGCTTGTCCAGGCAAGCAATTCCATTTTTCAAGTTGAGTATTGGAGCCGTGTTCTTGCGGAAAGGCATGTCTCGGACTAACGTAAGTCAAGCGGGGCTGCGCATTTTGTGATGCCTAACGTCTAACATAACCTGCTGGCGCGTCTTTACTATGCCAGTCAGTGTTGATGGATGGGTTAGCCATCACATAACTAGGAGCATTGAATATAGGGATTTAAATTTTTGCTCAGATACATGGAACATCCTCTTTTCCTCCCATTCAAAAGTCAGATCCTGTTGGAGTTTAATTGGCCCGCCATACGGCGTATCAGTCCTATATGTTAGGGTGGCTCCCTTCGTGTACATGGTTCCATTTCTGAAGTCAAAATCGGCCGTATCATTGCTATAACCGTCGTGTTCTACATAGTGTTTGTGGTCTGTCAGTAGCAGGAAGGCGCATATGTCGTACCCGTTATTTTTGTATGTCTCCAAGTTATGAAGATCAGCGAAAACATCGTAACGGTTATTGGGCTCTCTATGGTTTTTCTTCTTGAAGAATTTAAGTTCGATAGCGGCCGTGGAGAAGTTGTGATTATCACCAAGGCACATTGAAACATCAATCAATGCGGTCTTCGACCCGCTCTTTACTGAGATATCAGGAAGGTCGGCATATGATTCTAATTCGATATGAAATTTGTCGCGTGGTTTGTATTCATAAAGGCTGCCCACAGATGCGAGTAGGGAGCCCAACTGCAACTGCATCGATGCTTCGTTGTTAAAGTCAATGCTGCCACCAGCCACCTTATTGATAAGTGAGTTGCAACCCACTTTGACGACATTAAGTAGATTCTCCTTATTTTCGTCGGATGGTTTTCTCGTCCCCCACATTAATTTGTTGTACATGGACCAATGCGGAATATTCACATCGAGCGGATATATCTTGCTTTCAAGGTCAGTCATCTTGTGAACGTACTCAGAATGGTTAACGGAAAAGGTCTAGTGCTGCTCGAGGGAGCATTCGCGCAGCACCTCTTGACTGCTTGATTAGCAGTCTTCAATCGTAAGCGCAAATCCATCTTGAGGTTTTCTCACTCTCTTGAATGTGGGTTGATATCCGCTCTGTACTACGACATCGCGAATCTGCACCTCAATGGATGCAGGAGTATTTAGACCAAAGACAACCTCAACGAGTCTTCCCGGATATGGGTAAAGCTGGTTTCCCTCCTGCTTTAGTACTCGCCATTCTTTCTCATATGACCAATCATTGGACTTCGTGTAAGCGATTATATGAATGATATCGCCACCCGCGTCCATTGCAAAGGACGCAATGTTAGGCTTTGGCATTTTATCTACGTACACAACTGGACTGCCATATTGACCAAGAATGTTTGTTTCATGGTTCTCAAAGCCTAAACAGAAGCCCTTATGAGAGTCAGCGTAGTGTGCCCACATCAATTGAATATTAGGCAATTCAGCGAGACTAAGAACACCAAAAGCCGAGAACATTACTTCGTTATAATAGAGAACATCTTGGAGAAGCTCACGTTGCGTCTTCTTGTCTACTGGCTTGAATAGCTTGTCGATTTGATCGAGCACTTGCTCATGACTGTTCCCATTGTCAATTAGCTCCTGAACGTATGTAGCGATACCTTTTACCGGGCTACCGCCCTCGCGTTTCATAACGTAATCCTCAAGAATCTCCTTCGCTGTGAAATTCTTGTCCCAACGTGCTGCCACATCGTTCGGATCGTTTAAAGCTGAAGGTTTCGAATACCAGACACGTCCTTTTGCAAGGGCGTCCAAGCTTAATGAATTTACAGAGCGGTACTTGTAAAGAACTGATGGGGTGGATTCTGGCATCGTCTGAAAGTCGAAAGTATGAGAACGTTAAAGTTATGCATATGCCAAATCCGTCCGGACCTATCTTCTTAATACGGATAGATAATTATCTCTTAACCTATTGATGCAACAAATAATATCCAATTCGCACTTCATTTGCAAGGCCAATCATACGGAGGACATTCAACTGCTTTACTGCAGATGTATTATCCAATTTCTTCTACTGAAAGGAGTGATCTTCATATGATATGGCTTAGGTCAGCTATCCTGCGCAAAACGGAAGTCCAAATAGGTTGCGGCTAAAGACTGCTTTAGGCCGATAAGGAGGCGGTCGGGGTGCATAACCTGAACTCAAGTATTGTTACTTAAGCGGAAGTTAGTAAAGTTCCGCTTCAAAAGTTTAATGCCTTTCCTGCCCAATCCCTGTAACAACATTACCAAGCACACCAACCAATACCTCCATACCATCTGTCATAAGCTGTAGCTGCGCTTCATTGGGCTTGGTCATGCCTATCATGGCAAGAGTCTCATCGAGGGGCAGCTCTCCGTATTTAGATTCGTAGTGCGCCACGCTTATTGCCAATAGTCTTGCACACTCAGCTAGGTCATCCTTACTAACTTTTTCGATGAGCTGGTCAGCGAGTTTGTTATATTGCGCAAACTTGGATAGTTCAGACATAAGGTTTCTCCGAAAATGAAGTTCTACTGTACCCGATTCCTTCTGCTGACAGCCACTCTCACACTGGCTATCTCATTTCCTGCGTGGGCATCTGACCTGCCTGACTCGATGCTTACCCCTGGTGCAATCAATCCTGACGTTACCCAACAGAATATCCAGCAGACTGTCTGTGTGAGGGGGTATACCAAAATAATTCGCCCCCCTTCCAACTACACCAACAAGCTCAAAAAGCGGCAGATGCGCGAGTACGGCTATGCTGACAGGAACCCCAAGCACTATGAAGAAGACCACCTGATTGCCCTTTCAATTGGGGGCGCACCTGATGACCCGCGCAACCTGTGGCCCGAACCACGCAACAGTGAATGGAATGCCAAGAAGAAGGACCGGCTAGAGTTTGTGCTTTACAAGATGGTATGTAACCAAGAAATATCACTGGCCGAGGCACAGCGCGCAATGGCAACAAACTGGATTGAGGCGTGGAAGCAGTTTGTGCCAAGTCACCAGCATTATCAGTTTAAACGGGTGGACTAATATGTGTGGGCGATTTGCTTTGGATACACCTCCCAAGAAGCTCGCCGAACACTTCAATTTGTCTGGAGAGCTGGATATATCACCATCATGGAACATCGCCCCCTCATCGCGGATATGCACTATCACGAATGACACAGAAGGACATAGACAACTCAGTAAGATGAAATGGGGATTGATCCCCTTATGGGCAAAGGAAGCGACAATTGGCCACAAGCTCGCTAATGCCAGGGGTGAGACAGTGGCAGAGAAGCCCTCATTCCGATCCGCATTCAAATATCATCGCTGCATCATCCCTGCATCTGGCTTCTATGAATGGAAAACAGAGAAGGGTGTAAAGTTTCCTTGGTATCTCAGCCTGAAGTCTGGTGACCCGATGGCCTTTGCCGGCCTTTGGGAAACTTGGCATACGAAGGAAGGGGATATCATTGAGAGTTGCTGCATCATAACTACCGCTGCTAACTCAATCATGGAACCTATCCATGACCGTATGCCAGTTATTATTGATTCAGACCAATGGTCAACTTGGCTGTCCCATCAAGAGCATCAAAAGAATGTGTTACTCCCCATGATTCATCCTCATGATCCGGAATCTATGCAGGCCTGGCCTGTGACACGCGAGCTCAATCGAGTAGGTTTTCGGGATGACGCGGGATTGGTTCAGCAATTGGAAACGTAGTTGTATGAAATTGCGGCTTAACACATCTAGTTGTTGGTAAAAACTAATACATAATGGATGCAGCCTCGAGATTTCGCAGGCACAACAAAATTGTGAAGTAAGACTTTCCTAATGATTAAACGAGGACCATCTACCAAAAGGGAGCGCGAAACATTGCTGTTGCTACGGCAAGCTCTGCCTGAATATGAAATTAATCCACATATGCGATTGGCAAATGTAGTCAGAGGTCGTCTGAACTACACAAGGGCTATGGGGCAATACGAAATGGATTTCGTAGTACAGGATCCTGCAACCGGTGGGGTGGTCTGCGCTATTGAATTAGACGATCCTACACATGATACGGAAGATGGTCGACGTCGAGATGGTAACAAGAACGGATGGATGGCCAAGGCCAAAATTAAACTGATCAGAATCCGAGAACCTGGCGAAGCGCTCAACATACGTGAGCTGATGGATAAATCAATCGATCTGAACATACCTGAAGAGATAGTCTATGCCTTCGAAAAGCGAAATCCCCCCAATAGCTTTGAGAAATCTATTGCCGCAGGAATCGTATCTATAATTCTTATTGGATTTATAGCATGGGGATTGTATGCAGTGGTTATGGGTGCATTTAATTCCATAGGTCACGGTTTTACGGCAAGTCAGCAACTAATACAACAGCAAGTCGCGGCTCGAATTAACGAAGCAAACTTAAGAATTCAACAGGCAGCTGAGCAAGCAGAAGCTAGACGTAGGGTTGATTCAGAGAAACCGCATTACGTACAAATGTTAATCAAAGGAAAATCAGCTCGAGAATGCTCAAATGGCAATGTAATAAATGATTCATCGATAGCATGCATGAAAGACCACTATGAAATGGTTTTGGTAAATGGCAATCAAACAAATTAATAAAAACTGCAACTAAAATCCAATTGCTGCCATTGAATAATGGACGATTGAGCCGCACTGAAAGCCCCAGCACTCATACGATTTCTTGCTTCATGTATTATTATGTATATTCGGTCAGTCAATTTTATGAGGTCTATGAATAGTCAATTTGTTACCGAAAAACTTCACGCTCCCCGAATTTTAATAATACGGACGGATCGGTCCATCTAATAAGAGTTAGAGAGCATAACCTATGCCAGCCGAGAGCACATTTGTCGAAGTTGCAAGGAAGGTTGCGGAAGCTATCCTTCCGCCGCCTCTAGTCGTGAAACGTGGAGCGGCCTTGCTGTACCAAGTCACCGTCGATAACCAACTTTCGCTCACAGTAAATGTGATGCGTCCGGCTCGCGGCAAATCTGCGTTTCAAACCGATCTGTGCATTTTTGAAAAGAAGAGCGAAGAGGTTTCTATCCCACGCGTGGTCATGGAGTTCAAGACACGTATCACCACCCACGATGTTCTTACCTATAGTGCGAAAGATACGAAACACAAGCAGGTCTATCCATATCTTCGCTACGGCATCGTCGCCTCAAGTGAAACGGCGGTCCCTGGTCGTCTCTTCACGCATAACGAGTCGCTTGATTTTTGCGCAACTGTAGCGGGCCTCGAAGGAAAGGAACTCAGTGATTTCTTTGCCAAGCTATTAGCTGCTGAAGTGGAGTCTTCCCGTCGGCTGGAGGCAATCGCGTTTGGTTCGGTGCATACTCGTTTGTTCCGAACCGAGGTAACGATCAATGCGCTCTAATACTACGTTAGAAGGGCCGCTCCACCTATCGGCTGCACCTCCCTCAACTTCACTATGCGTCTTGACTCAGCGGACGACTCCACCATGGCCCTAGTGTTCCAGTACGGCTCCAATATGTCGTCGGCCCGGCTTAACGGTGAAGATCGACTTGCCGGAAATGCTAAGACAATTTGTGTTGCGAAGACGGTAGAACCTTTTGAACTCGTCTTCTCGGTATGGAGCAACTCGAATAACTGTGCGGCAGCTGATCTCTTACCAAGCAAAACCGGCAGAAGCATTTACGGTGTTCTGTACGAAGTCCCTGACTTTCTGTTGTCGCGTGACACCGCAAAACAGAAGAACCGGAGATCCCTTGATGCAATTGAAGGTGAAGGTACGAACTACGTCCGCGCAACAATCGATTTGATTGCCAACGATGGGGAGTCTCTCCGTGCAATTACATATCTTGTGAAGAACCGACAACTGAGTATAAAGACCTCGGCAGCTTACGTTGCACATATATTCGCGGGTCTTCGAGAGCACGGCATACCTGCTGAGTATTTCCAATACGTCCGATCCAAGATTATCGAGAATAACGGGGACATAAAAGATGCTTTGCATGCATTTGCACCAGACGCATAACTTTGAGGTCGAGAGAATCTGCGCGAAAAGTCGCTCAGGTCACTCACTTTCCACCTTAGGCTTCATAAGACACGATAGGGAGATTCACCTTGGATATTGACGAATACAAAGCCCGATTTTCCGAACCCAATCCCCCGCGTTCCAAGGTCGATCTTAAGGAGGCTGATACACGAGCTGGTCGAGCCCTAACCTATGCGCTGGACATCAGGAAGTTTGAAATCGAGTTATATTGGAAGAGGGGAACCTACTTCTGGGCCTTTATCGCGGCTGCTTTCGCGGGGTATGCCTTAACCCACAAGGCAATTAACCACGACCCTTGGCTTTCCATGCTCTTTTCCGCACTCGGTCTTGTATTTTCCTTCACTTGGTACTTGGTAAATCGAGGTAGCAAGTTTTGGCAGAGCAATTGGGAGAGGCATGTTGACCTGCTAGAAGACATGACTCTGGGCCCGCTATACAAGGTAGTCGCAGTTACCGCAGATAATTCTGCCGGGAATCCACTTACTTCCGCTGCGCAGTTTTCCGTTAGTAAGCTCAATCAAGTTTTGAGTGCTTTCGTTGTTGCCGTCTGGCTACTTCTCTTCGTAAGATCGTTACTGCCTATTTCATGCGACTTGCCCCTAGATATATATAAGCTTGTGGTCTTCGCTTTGGTTACAGTTTTTATGCTTCTTCTATACTTTCTCGGAAAGTCATCAAACCAGTTCACCACATCGGGTTTGCATGAGCGCCCGCACGAAAAGTGAAAACTACTCCGGCAGTCCAAGCGGACGCTGCGCGATGAAGCCGCTCGGTGTCACTAGACTTGCACTTTCCGCGTCATGACGTTGGCTATACCACGCTATCCTCAATCAGCCGTCACCGCGAAGCGGGGAGTGAATCACGTTCGTAACACGGTTGAGAACGCCGGCTCCCTCTTCCTCAAAATCGAGCAAGAAAACGATTTAGGTATTGATGCCCTTATAGAGTTTATACAGAACGGAACGCCGCTCAACCATCAAATTGCAGTGCAGATCAAATCGGGGCAGTCCTATTACGACTCAGATTCAAAGGAATGCTTATTCCCCATTGGGAACCACCGTGAGTACTGGTCAAAGCATCGTCTTCTGGTCTATGGAATCGTCTACGTTCCCTCACTGGATACAGCATACTGGGTGGATACCAAGCATTATCTCAAGTCTCACCCTCAGGCATCGACAGTACGGTTCCGTACTAGCGAGGCGAACCGGTTTGACGAGTCCTCATTTATTCGGATCATTCTTCCAGGAGTTGTGGGCCAAGTTCCAACCTTGTCGCTCGACGAAGCTTTTGGGCTGGCTCGATCATCAAAGCCCGATGAAATATACCTCGGCGTCGTGGTCCTATTTCGGCGGTACCCTAATGTACTTCAAGTATGGGACGAACTACTTCGCTGTTTCCGTGATCGGCCAAGAGATCAAATTCCTGGCCATCTCATTTACTTTCTCGCCCACGTTCCTGGGCACGACGACATCTTCTACCACGGCGAACAACTGACCCCCACCACGCAAAGGTATGCAGCCCAATTGCTTGCGGGTCTTTCGTACGCAGACGTTTTAAAGCTGCTGAGCTTCATTGATCCCGAAAGTTCCATTAGCCGTGGATCCTTGGGTCAATCCGTGGAAGCCATCATTTCATCTCTTCCGACGTCAGGTCGCCTTCTTCGACAAGCTGTCGCAGATGGAGGACTGGATATGTTTATGCGCGAATGCGCGGCTATGATTCTTGCAATGAATGAGCAAATGGAGGCAGTGCCTGTCCTGACGGAGTTAGCGGTTGCAGGCTCTTGGTATGCTAACGAAATGCTCGCTCACCTTAAGGAATGGGGCCAAATCAATCCTTATGCCTAATGACTCCGTACCCCGCGGTCAACCGTATATGGCGCGGGAGATGCGGCAGGTCGGTTACCTTAAACGTTGAAACTTGTTTTGTTTAGCTAAGCTGTCTGATTCAATGAATGATAAGTTGGTCGATATCGCCGAGAATCAACACTTCGGTTGAGGAACCGGTTAACAGCCTTAATTCTCTGACCAGTTTCATCAACCCGGTCTAGTTAGTCGGCCTGAGGGAAGCGTGCCACGATGTAGAAATGCGATTCTCGCACGTCAAAGAATACGACTCCATTAAGGAGGCGCTGGATGATGTACGCAACGGCACGATGCCGTGCGATTGCAAGGAGGGGATCTGATGTAAAAGGGCAGGAGTCCTGCTCTGTGGTTAGATGTAATTACACACGTAAATGATGCATATTTGCATCATTCGTAAATCTCAGCCAGATGCTCAGACAGAAACGGCAACTATCGAGGATTCCTCGGTAGTTCCCAAATAAAACGATGTCATTACACATGTAAATGATGTTTTTTAACATCATGCGTAAATCTCAGCCAGGCATCACGCGCTTTATTTTATACATGTCTTTTTCTTGTGTTATTGTTAATTGTCAGAAATGATTACGGAGAGCTGAAATGGCAATTGAGTCATTAGTTGTGCTTGGCCTCGCAACGCTTGTCCTGCTCGCGGTTTCTATTTATGCGAACAAACATCGATCTCGAGACACAAAAAATAGGAAGTGAATGAGATACAGATGAATGACGTCATGTGAGGCTTTATAAAGGCTCTTTTGTGATTTCATTTAAGGAGTGATGAAATGAAAAAAAGCAAATGGCATGGAAAACCCTGCCCAGTCTGTGAAGAAGGGGTGCTACATGACGATATAAAGCTCATGACCCAGGGCTACAAGGGGCATGAATATAAATCTCGGATGCGTGGGGAATTTTGTGATAAATGTGCTGAGGCTGTCATGGTACATGATGCAGTTGAAGAAACAGCATGGCTGGAATTTCGAAATCAAGTAGACCAGCAGGTAGCTGGCGGGTAAAGGAAGTGAAGGGGATACGGATGAATGACTTCATACATGGATTTATAAAAGGTGCAAAGGAGACACCGCGTGGATTCTTTGCTCCTGTGATTTTACTCTGTAGGCTGTTTATTAAATCATACGATTCAGTCATTCAGCGAGACAACGGCGAGAACGCATAGCCATTTAAATTAAGAAGGAACAGGCGCCTCCGATCTAGTGATTGGAGGCTTTTTTCGTCCAAAAAACTTCCGCATGCCGTTAGATAAACTTGGGACTTTTACATTCGAAATGATACAAGCAGTATTATAAAAACCTTTGCAAACAATTGGTTAAAGCAAAGAAACTGTTGCAAATACTTAAAACAGCGCGTAGTCTTATTGAAACTGTACTAACTCAATAGGAATATCAAAATGAGTTTAAATGAAGGAATGCTGTGGCTCGCAGCTATTGTATGCCTGGGCAGCATCGCATTAACCTGCTTTGCGATTTGGCTCAAAATTCATGAGCACGATGACGTTGATCGTAGCGGTCATGTTGATCACACCTCCTGTTCAAATTGACATCATGAAAATACTCATTTTGAGTGATTTGCATCTTGAGTTCTCAGCGTTTGAGCCACCTGCCGTCGAATCTGACGTGATCGTACTGGCTGGCGACATATGGTTAGGAATTCGTGGAATTGCCTGGGCACGCAAGACGTGGCCGGCTAAGGAAGTGATATTCGTGCCGGGGAATCATGAATATTATCGCTCCGAGGTGAACAGAGAAAACGAGGCGATGAAGCAGGCCGCTAAAGTTTACACCGTACATGTGTTAAATCGTGATGAAATTGTAATCGGCGGAGTGCGCTTTCTCGGGGCAACGCTGTGGACTGATTTTCGCTTGTTCGGCGAGGCCAAGCAGCCATATGCTTTTGTGGCCGCGTTGAACAGATTGAGCGATTTTCGGGTGATTGACTACAGATCCAAGACTTTTATGCCGCAGGACTCCGCGGAGTTTAATGCTGAAGATGTTGCATTTCTGGAGAGAAAACTTTTAAAGGAATCGTTTGATGGGGAAACGGTGGTGGTGACGCATCATCTTCCGTCGAGACAATCAGTTGCAGAAAGATATTCTAAAGAACTATTGTCAGCATGCTTTGCTTCAGATTTTGATCGGCTAATCGGGTATAGCAAACTTTGGATCCACGGACACACTCACGATAGCTCTGACTATGAACTGAACGGCACGAGAGTGATTTGCAACCCGCGTGGATATTGCAAGGCCGGTAAAGCGCCGGAAAATTCTGAGTTCAACCCTGGCTTTGTGGTGCAGGTATGAGACTTGTTAATCAATTGTCACGATCCTCGCCATTGTGAGCAAGGCGTACGGTCTCAAGCGGAATCCGGTTAAGTGTGCTCAGGCTGAGCCAGGGCATGACAGACGCAGCATCATATGTCTATCTAGATTTGACAACAGACAATAAGAGAACCTAGTGATTGGAGGCATGAATGCAAATCCGCATGGAAAATTTCCCAAGGAATAGAAAAGGACGCCAGAAGGTCGAGGTCTACATTGATCCATGGGACACACTTGATGTATCGGTTACGCTGGCAAACATTATTCTACCCACGCTAGTTCAATTGAAGGAGCAAGAGGTATGTCCTATGATCATGTACGAAGTCGACTGTCCTCGCGATGAGCAAGGCAACCCAACAGATGAGGCGGACTATGAAGCTAATATTAAATGGAATTTAATCCTCGACAAGATGATCTGGGCGTTCGAACAGGTGCTCAACCCAGACGTTAGAGGCGTTCGAATCACTGGAAAGGATGAGAGGCATCCGGAAGATGAGAAAAAGTTCAATACATTAAGTTGGGAGATTCACTCGGTTGGAAACGTCCAAACTAGGCTTCTTAACCATCCTGAAATTCAAGAAGGGTTTGAACTTTTTGGGAAGTACTATTGGTCGCTAATGGAATAAGATTTCGATCATGGTTCCACTAAAATGTAGTTGTTCTGACTTCACCTGACAGGTACTGTCGTAAGTTCGGCCTTATGTAGCGCGCTACATAAGGCCGATTATGTAGATTGCTCGATTATGTGGAATGTTTTGTGCGGCATGGCATCGGAGCCTTGCGTAATCTGGGTTTTCGGCGATTGATGTAACGACATGCTCAACATAATTTCCGGAGCTTGGTAACTGCCTGGATAGGCAAGATCGGTCATAGATTTCCGGTGAGACCGCACAGGAGATGGTAATGCCGCGATGATGATCCTGTGAGTGTCACCTCGACAACATCACCCCACCCTTAGTGGGTTGCGGATTATGTAGACCGCCCCCTTCACGTTCTCCGCGCCAGCGCAAGGCTTATAGCGGGCGCAGAGCGTCAAATCCACATAATCAACTGGTCTACATAATCGGCCATACCCGACCTTCAAGCTTGAACAACTGAGCGGCTGCTATATTGCTGACAGCAGACGTTTAATCTGATGGGAATTTGTGAGCATGCATGTCTCTTATCGACCCGTTGCAGCCTGTTGCCCAGCCCTAATTTCTATCATTTCTACGGCCGCTTTCTGTCGCAAAACGGACATTACCTTGTTTTAAAAAAAGAACAAGAGCGCGGAGCGCCTGGTTGAGGTCTGTGATCTTTGATTAAAAGCGCTTTATTTGGGGACTTTCGCTGCATCCTTGTTGCAAAGCCACACTACAAACCCTACGCCAGCAGATGTTGCGGGCTGACACCGTAATGGATGCCGCGCAGCCAAGTTTTGAGATTAGAGAACACGAGGTGGATGATGGGCAAAAAAGTTTCGGCGACTTGCATATCACCCCGTTCCGGGACTGCGGTGTGAAGATAGTTGCGCTTGGTAAGGCCAGCGTAGCCGCTCCAGTCGTCGGTGATAATGGCGGTGCCTGGTGCCACGGCACTATAGAGCAATACTGCAATATGATTGCGTTATGTATTATTTTATAATACATAACGCAATCTAAATGGGTACATATGACCTCTATAAATCATCTTAGCGACTTTATTGATTCAGCCGAAAGCGGCGGTAAGTTAAACCTGCGGACAGCGGATATCGCTAAGAGCCTGCCTAATGTAAGCGCGGAAGCCCTTCGTCAAGCACTTCAACGCCAGCAACGCAAAGGCCGAATCGTTAGAGCATCACGCGGATCCGGGCACTGGGTAATCGTGCCACTCCAAAACGCCACCGCCGGGGCTCCTCCGCTGGAGACTTGGCTGCACGCCTATCTCGCCAAAACGCTTGGAATTCCCTATTACGTTGGCCTGCTGAGTGCTGCGGAGTGCTATGGAGCATCCCCTTACGCGGTAATGGTCACACAAGTTATAGTTCCAAAACCGAGACGGCCTCTACGTGTGGGTCGACATCAACTCGTTTTTATTGGGCGATCGAACGTCGAATCAATGCCAACGCAGTGGTACGAGACAGTAAATGGCCGATTCAAGGTGAGTACGCCTGAACTTACAGCCTTGGAACTTGTTCTGCGGCAAGAATTGGTTGGAGGTCCCTCGCGCGTGTTTGAGGTGCTGCAGGCGATGGCTAAAACATTCTCCAAAGAGGGAATGAGGATAGCTCTTGACGCGGCCCATGAAATACCCGCCACACAACGTCTTGGCGCTCTATTTGCGCTGGGAGGGCAAAAGCAGATGGCGAACCTGGTTCATGACTGGCTGCGTGATAAACATACTCGCATTGTCTCACTCACCCCAGATGATGCTAATAATGAGCCAACTCAACTCAACCAGTTATTCAAAGTTAATATTCCTCTTTATTTGGGATCGGCCACGGGCATAGAATGATGTGAATAGCCCATCAGTCAGACTCATTTTAAAACTCCACTGGTTTACGCTGAATAGCTGCCTCATACGATCTGATGAACAGCCGCCAAAGCATGACCGCCGGAGCAAAGAATCCGCGCGGTGTCTCCCTCATTCCTTTGATGAATCCCTGCATAAAATCGTGCATCAGCGTCTCCCTTATCGCTAGTCAACTGACAATACCACATGCAAAAAAATAATAAAGCACACGGTCACTGATATTTACGAATGATGCAAATATGCATGATTTACGTGTGTAAATAATTGATGATTTTCGACGAAAATTTACACTCTGAAAAAATCACGAAACCGAACACGATGATCATACCGGCGGCCGATCCGATGGCGACGTCTGAGTGCGCCAGCGAGCGCGCGACCAGGGTACGCGATGATGCAGGGGCCCTTCCCCTGCCCTGCCCAATGTGTCCGTAGGACACATGCTTTATAGAAGATCCAGCGATGTACATGTAACACACCCTCGACAGCGCAGAGATTGAGCTTTACACATGCTCGCCGTAGTGCAGGTCCTCCCCTAAAGTTATAGTAGAAGAGTTTGCACAAAGTTACGCTTTTACACTGAACCGTTGCATTCAGATTTCGAGTCGGCGCGATCTTGACTACGCTATGAGCATCATCACTCAGTCGTATCAGAATGTGCGGTAAGGATTTTGAATAAGGATTTTCGTGAGCTTGAAAGTCTCGGTGAACCAGACCTTGCAATTGCAAGGTTAAAACTATGGGTTCATGGTCGACAGTTTCCTGAATCGACGGATTATTGGGATGGAAATTGGCTTCGGGTTACAGCCTATTGTACGTAGCCTTAGGACGTAAACTGGCCGAGGACCGGAAGTCGGCCTTTGCGGAAGTCCGGCGTGCTCTGTTGCAATGTCTGTTCTACGCAGCGAAGCGGACTTATTGATGTTGCGTCTTACGTCCGCACCGCTCACATTGCTGACTAAATATTTTTTCTGGAAAAAATCCTACCGCAACGTCCGCTATGTAAACTATGGATGCGTACTATCGACACCTATGTATAGATGTCAACTATGCGTAGTTGTGTCGAGAAGAACGAGCCGGGCCTGCGGCACCACTCATCAGGTGCCGACGCATTCTTTGCATAGTTACAGCGTCTGAA
>Ga0307375_10001676_pt1 | contig 23736 bp, 24 predicted proteins | sample TR1MG_FD_202531 | JGI IMG/M metagenome (GOLD analysis project Ga0307375, IMG submission 202531) | Soil microbial communities from Risofladan, Vaasa, Finland - TR-1 | ecosystem: Environmental > Terrestrial > Soil > Coastal area > Acid sulfate soil | place: Finland: Risofladan, Vaasa | collected...
GTCGATGAATGCGGCGTCATTGGCTACGCCAGTCAGCGCCTTGCCGCAATGGCGGGGTACTCCACCGAACAACTACTGGGTCGGAAGATTGAATCCTTGATTCCGCAACGATTTCGGGGAGCCCATCCAACTCACCGTGGCGTGTTTGCCACATCCCCGAGTTCCCGTGAGATGGGCGTCAACTCGGAACTGGCGCTGCTGCGCCGTGACGGCAGCGAACTCGCCATCGACATCGCCCTCTCACCAATCACTGTCAGCGACAACAGATGGGTAGCGGCGTTCGTCCGCGACGACACCGAGCGCCGAGCCGTCGAGGCCGTCCGATCCGAGAACGAGCTTCGCTTTCGTCTGGCGTTCGAAGAGAACGTGGCCCCCATGGTCTTCACCGATCTCGACAGTCGGGCCTTCGCGGTGAACGAGGCATTCTGCGAGATGATCGGCTACTCGCGCGACGAGATTCTGGGCCATACCTCCGAATCGTTCACCCATCCAGACGACTGGGGCGTCATTGAAGAGTCACATCAGCGCAGTTCCGCCGGCGAGGTCGGTCAAAGCCGCTACACCAAGCGCTACCTGCACAAGGATGGCCGAGCAATTATTGCCGAGGTTGTTCGAACGCCTGCGCTCAACAGCGCCGGGGAGATTAAGTACTTCGTGATTTCCGAGTCCGATGTCACCGAGCGGGTGAACAGGAACAACCTCCTGCGCCTGCTCAGCAAAGTGAACACGATCGCGACACACGAGACTGATGAGTCCGAGCTTCGCCAACAGTTTTGCGACGCGCTAGTGGCCGTAGGCAACTACTCCCTCGCGTGGATCGGTGTGACTTCGGCTCATGACGATGGAGGCATTGAGGTCATGTGCGCCTCTGGGTCAACCGGCTACCTCGAGGGAGACATGAGACACTGGTGGCGGTCGAAGGACAGCGGACACGGTGTGACGGGCACTGCGCTGCGCTCCGGTCTCAGTCAGGTGGCCAACGACTTGGCTCACCACAGTGATGCTCAGCCATGGGGAGCGCGGGCGAAGAGTTTCGGCTTCGGTTCGATGGTGGCCATACCCGATCGAATCGGCGAACGCAGGGCTGCGCTCGTTGTCTACCACCGCGATGCCTTCGCATTTGACGACGTCACCGTCGTGGGACTTGAAGAAATTGTCCGCGAGGCAGAACTCGCTATCGTTCGCATGCGCTCCATGCGAACGATAGCTGAGTCGCTGGACGAGATCACTGTCGCGAACAGCAACCTAAAGGAATCAAAGAGTGCCCTGGGGGTGTCCGAGCAGCGCTTTCGTCTGGCGTTCGAGAACAATATGGCGCCCATGGCCTTCAGTGATATTGCCGACGTGATGTTCGCAGTCAACGACGCATTCTGCGAGATGATCGACTTTTCAAGGGAAGAGCTTCTTGGGCGCGACTCGCGCCACTTCACCTATCCACCCGATATCGGAATCACTGAAGAGACCCACCGACGTCTGGTGAAGGAAGAGATCGATCACGCACGCTATGTCAAGCGCTACCTCCGAAAGGACGGCCGGATGGTCATCTCCGAGGTGTCAAAGACTGCTGCTCGCAATGAAGCCGGAGAAATGTTGTACTTCCTGTCCTCGGAGCGCGACATCACTGAAGAGCGTGCACTGACCGCACAACTCTCTCACCAGGCTCTTCACGACCCCCTAACCGGACTCCCTAACCGGATCCTCTTCGAAGACCGTCTATCTCAAGCCCACGCGCGGGTGCTTCGCGATGGCGGTTTCGGCAGTCTGATGCTGCTCGATCTCGATGACTTCAAAGGGGTCAACGATACGCATGGCCATCTCGTCGGCGATCAACTGCTCGTCGGACTTGCCCAACGATTCGAAGAGCTGACCCGCTCTTCTGACACCCTGTGTCGATTTGGGGGCGACGAGTTCCTTTTCTTGCTCGAGGGACTCGACTCTCGAGCCGATGCGGAGGAAGCCGCCGCTCGGCTGCTCGAAGCGCTAGCCCAGCCGTTCACCTTTGCCGGACTGCGACTTCAACAGCACGCGAGCATCGGCATGGTGGTGTGGGACTCGAAGTCTGTCGATGGTTCGGAACTATTGCGAAACGCTGACGTCGCCCTTCATGAAGCCAAGAGCCTCAACAAGGGTAGTTACGCGCTCTTCACACCCCGCATGCACCAGAAGGCGATCAGCAGCTTCACTTTGGCTCAGGAACTTCGACAGGCGCTGGTCGCGGGTGACCTCTCAATGCACTACCAGCCGATCGTCGATCTCGATTCTTCTTCCGTGGTCGGATTCGAGGCACTGATGCGTTGGAGTCACGTTGAGCGGGGAATGGTGCCGCCGGACCTATTCATCCCGCTCGCCGAACAGAGCCACTTGATCGTGGAGCTCGGTGCCTTCGCCATGCGAGAGGCCCTGGCGGCCGCGAGCACGTGGGAGCGACGTGACTCCACGTCGAGTGCTCCGTACGTCACGGTCAACCTGTCCACGCATCAGTTCCATGATCCCGGTCTCATTGAAATGATCGAGAACAGTCTTCTCCGAAGCGGAGTTTGCCCGGAACGCCTGATCCTCGAAATCACTGAAAGCGCAGCACTGGTGAATGTGTCAGAGACACTGGAGGTTATGGAACACCTCGACCGCATAGGAGTGCGCGTCGCACTCGACGACTTCGGCACTGGATTCTCTTCGCTCTCATACCTCACACTCCTGCAGCCGCGAATCCTGAAGATCGACCGGTCGTTCGTCACTCCATCGCACGAGAGTCCTCAAAACGACACGTTGCTCGAAGCCATCATCTCGTTGGGCGACAAGCTGAACATGATCTCACTGGCGGAGGGAATCGAGACCGCTGCACAGCTTGAACGGCTTCGTGCCCTCGACTGCAGACTTGGCCAGGGGTATCTCTTCTCACCCGCGGTACCCGTCGATCAAACCGCGGCGATGATCCATCGCGACTTCAACTGCCACGACTAGTCGACCGCCGACATCCACCGCGAGTAGGCCCCTCAAGAAGCCCGGGGACTGCGACGAACCTCGAACGGTTACGTCGTCCCTCGGACACTCCCCTCCCCATGTTTTGCGGTGCCGAAGGAATTCGCAAGCCAAGCCATTACCATGGCTTGGTGAATCTGTCGTCGCTGTTCAATCTTTCATTGAAGGTGCTGAGCCCGGCAATGTTGGGTGTCGCCACGATTTTTCAGGGAAAAGCCAACCCCACCGACCACTGGTCGACAAGTCCGAAGATTACGATTCAGGTCGTCGCCCCGGCTGATGAGTCAGGCTGCCCTCCAGATCACGGGACGGACCGTTCGATGACCTTGGCATGACTCTTCGACACTTCGGCAGACTCCGTTGATGAAGAGGTAACGCCGACTCCTCACACCCACTGCCGAGACCGGTCGGGTGACCACGGTTGGCCCTGTGAGTCCGCCGACCTCCGCGGGAATCGTACTTTTGCCAAACTCAATATCAAGATTTCGACACCATTCCGTTCAAGTGAGTCGTCCGTGCAGTCACCTTGAATCGGTCTGGATTCCCTAGGTGCCTCCAGTGCATCAAGGCCCATTCAATTCGTCCAGACGATCAGCTCGAGCGAAGGTACACCCCCTCAGCATCACTGAGGTGTCAATCTCCGAACTCAACTCCGAAGACTGCAATCCCAAGTTCTGGGCATCACACGCCCTCACGAATGGGAGACGGCTGTCATAGTGTGGCGGGCAACACCCCCGCAATCGCTTGGGCGATTGCCTGGTAACCAGCATCGGTCGGATGAAGATTTGGGCCGAAAGGCTTCGGTGCGCACATCCAGGTGAATTTGCACTCGAACTGGACGTTCGCTGTGGTGACCTCGGTTTTGGAGATCCGAACGACATGCGTGTCTTCTTCATGAAAGGCCCTGGCAACGTCTGCCATTCGAATCTTGAATGAGCCGTAGACCTCGAGCAGCGATTGATTGAGACGCCGCAATGCGACCACACTGTTCTTCGCGAAGACTTCGGCCGCCCCCTCCTTGACCGACTTCGTCAAGTATGGGTTGTAATGGCCGAGACCAACAAAGACAACGTGTTGACCCGCCGCTTTGGTCAGAGTACCCAAGACGCGACGCAGTTGTAGACGTAGTAGCGCAAGTTTCGGCGTCACGCAGGTCAAATCGATGTCGAGTCCGCGCAGACACACATCAAGTGTGTTGAAGCCAAGATCAACGGTGACCAAGGTCGCAGCGGAGTGATGTGCGTGCAAGAAAACTATGGCATCAGACAGCTGAGTATCGGGAGCTACGTAGCAAGGGTCTGGTCCGTGAATCATCATGGCGATTGATTCACCAGGACAGCCCAGCTCGGTGAGTTTCAGCGCAATCCCCTTGGCCGCTTCAATCGTGACCAGACGATTTGAATAGCCACGACTGGTAGGTTGGCCCGTCGGGTCTCGGGGCGTCGGTTGTACCCCCACGGACACCGATGCACCGATGTCGAGGTACAGCACACTCTTCTTCAGCCCAAGTGAACTTGCACCAGATGCCGTAGACGCGGAAGCCGGAGAAACCAACGGGCCGGACTGCGACAGTGGCACCGCCAATCCGATGAGAATGACAACGGCAACCAATGCAAGACCAGATTTCCTCATCAACCGCTCCACCACGAAATCCCTCGCCTAACCCGTATTCGGGAGTCCACTGGCGCCACGTTTTGACGCTCCTTAGTACTCTGCTGCCCAACCTAATAGGCAGGGACGATACCGAACAAAAGGGGCGCACCGACCGACTGGGTTCTTGTGTACAGGGCAATCTGACGGCTCCCCGCCCGAGCCGAGGCTCTTCCACATCTCACCCTGCACTGTGGGAAAGTCGACTCGGGGGCGACTTCGGACCCCATCCGAATTGCATCCTTGCCGCTATGTCCATCAATCCACGTTCGGTCTGGCCGACAAATAGACTTCCTCCGCAAGAGGGGGTGTCGTGCGGTGCTTGAGACTCGTTGGACATGAGACTGGACGAACCATGCGTTCGACCAGTCGTGTTCGCTTGAATCAACGTCCACGGAGTCGACTCGTGTTCAGTCCCAGACTGCTTGCGATCGTCGCGCCGATGGCAATGTTCGCCGTTCTGTTTGCGCCTAACGGCGCGGCGGCTAACAGCGTGGCCCCATTCAGCCCAGCGCCACTCTTCTCAGTCGGAATCGCGCGCTGCACCTTCGTTGACCACAGTCGCCAAGTCATTAATTACTCAACGAAGCCATTCTCGGTCTTTTCGACCAAACGGACCCTGACCACTGAGATTCGGTACCCAATCGCAAAGGTATCAGGCGGAGCCAGCGAACTGGCCGGAGCAACGCCGGTCCAGCGGATCGGTGGTTACCCGATGATTGTCTTCGCCCACGGCTACGACGTCACCCCCGATGTCTACAGAGCCCTGTTGGACTCGTGGACCAGCGCCGGTTTTGTCGTGGTGGCACCGATATTTCCCGATGAGAAGCCTTCGGCAGTCGCTGCCCAACACGGTGTGAACACCGAGGACGACTTGGTGAACGAGCCAGCAGACATCGCTTTTGTCACCAGGAAAGTACTCCTCGCTTCGACGGGGGCGCCGGCCGCGTGCCCGATTGTCAAGGGTCTCGTGCAATCCTCCGAGATAGCGCTCGCCGGCCACTCCGACGGTGCAACGGCGGTCGGGATGCTCGCCTACGACCACGGCGTTGACCCGCAAGGTGCCAATTATTCCAGCCTGCGCACCGGAATTGATTACCGCGCGGTGATCATTCTTTCGGGCGACGAGAACACGTACCAGCCGTTTGCCAACGAAATCAGTCGACCTTCCCTGCTGATAGTTCACAGTTTGGCCGATCAGTGCAATCCGATTCGAAATGGCGTGAAGTTCTATGACGATGTGCACCAACACAACAAGTGGTTCCTTGAACTGCGAAGAGCCCATCACCTTCCTGCATTTGATGGCGCAGACCCGTCGGCATTCAGAGTCGTGGCCGCAACGTCGATTCGATTCCTCCAAATGTCGCTGCAAGGTGTTCTAGAGTCGCCAAGTCTCCTTACGTACGGCAATCAGCAACCTGCGATTGCACGAATGTTTAACGGCGGGCTTGGACCGTCCCTTGTGAATGCGCCCAAGTTGGTGCCGAATTGTGGTCTGAATTAGCACCGCCTCGCGGCATCCATCACTTCACCGGATAGATCCTGCAAATGCGCAAACCAGGTGGCCCTCACAGCGCCTTGGGCCGGCATCGCAATTGACCAGTGTCTAACGCCAGTATTCCGTCCAATTGTGTCGCCAGCGGCGGCTTGAACTCTGCCCCCTTCGGCAAACAGTGAAGACGTTTGCCGAAGGGGTACTCTGCAATGCGGTACACGGGAACGACCATCTGCTGGGAGTACAAATGCGCGGTGATCTGAGGCACGATGAGGATGTATTTGGACGTGCCCTGTTGGACTGGGCGAAGGGTTCTCTAACACCTGAAGTGCTCGAGCGCGAAGATGGCTTCACGCAAATCGGCGCCGGGTCAGAGGTGTATTTGTCGGAGTTCAGTGACTGGCCATCTGCGGAGCGCGCATCGATTCGCCACATGCGGGGACGCGTGGTTGACGTGGGGTGTGGGGCCGGCAGAGTAGCTCTTGATCTGCAGCGTCGTGGCATGGACGTGGTCGGAGTGGATACTTCACCCCGTGCCGTCAAGGCGGCGAGGATACGCGGTGTAAACGAGGTCTGGTGCCTGTCGGCGGAGAGACTCATGTCGAAGATTCGGGACTTTGACACAATTGTGCTGTTCGGGAACAACTTCGGAATTTTTGGGACGCCACAAGGCGCCCGTGAGATATTGACCGAAATGGCGCGCTGCAGCAAGCCGGGTGCGCAGATATTCGTTGAAAGCACAAATTCGTACTGTGGCGGCGCACCTGGCTTCGATCGTTCTTACTATCACAAGAACAAGGGCCTTGGCCGCGCGCCAGGTCAGGCAAGATTTCGTTTTCGTTATGACGACATGATCGGACCATGGTTTAACTGGCTCTATGTTTCTCGACAAGAGATGCGGGCGATTCTCCGCGGAACTGGTTGGCATCAGCGAGTTGTCTTGGGGACGCAGTCCAGTGAGCCGTACGTTGCTGTATTGGAGAAGGATTGATCCGAGTCGTTTGAATGCGGTGTCGCACGCAATCGATGCCCGGTCATGAAGTGACTCACCAGTCGTGGAGGTTTTCACTGGAGGTGATCGACGACCGCCACGTCGAGCATCGGAGACTGTAGGTTGACGAAGAACTCCCGTGGTCGCGGCGGAAATCTCTCAAGGAGATTCAGGAGTTCAGATCGTCGGTTCGGCAACATTGGGTCACGGTGCACAGATTTCGGACCGGATGGGTGCCTGCTGCTCTCTTTACATAGTGGAGTGCATCGGGTGACGTAGTAGCGTCACCAATGTCGAGGGTGAACGCCCTCCTCGGCGTTGCTGCTCCAGATCCTGGCAGAGTCATCAAATCTCGCAGTGGCGGGTCAGAGAAGCCTATGCATCGACGGTTGAAGAACAGCTCAGAGAACGATGCCAATTCGACCTTGGTCCCCGCGTCGAATCACCTCTCCACGCCAGTGAACCACGACATCAATCGACCGCGCGCCGCCGCGCGCCTCGATCGCCTCCCCGTCTCCCCGTGGCTCGGTGGAATCATGGCTCTGCTATTCCTCAGCTGGCTCATCGAGTCCTACGACGTCGGTCTCACTGGATCGGTTCTGCCTTCTCTCACTAAACAGTTCGCGCTGTCGACGGGGATGAAGTCCTTTGTGGCGATCTCGGCCAACATTGGTGTGGTGATCGGCATCATTCCTGCAGGTCGACTGGCCGACCGATTCGGTCGTCGCAGAGTGCTCATCGTGGGAACCCTCGCCTACGCCACGCTCACCTTCGCCACCGGGTTCGCACAAAACGCCGGTGGTCTTATTGCGCTGCGCATCGCCGACGGAATGGCCATGGGTGCGGTCTTCCCAATTCCCTACGTATTTGCCAGCGAGTTATGCCCACCCCACCGACGAGGGCGCTTCATCGCGTGGGCCGATTCGTTTCTTTCCGTGGGCTATTTCCTATCTCCGTTGCTGGCCCTCATCCTGATTCCGAATGTCGATGACACGACTGGATGGAGAGTCATGTTCATGATTGGTGGTCTGCCGATTGTGTTCGCTCTGCTTGCCTGGCGCTTCCTTCCCGAGTCACCACGCTGGTTCGAGTCACAAGGTCGGTGGGCCGAGGCTGAATCGGTCTTAGTGAAGATGGAGGCGCGCGCAATTCGAGCTACGGGCGCCCCGCTGGCCACCCTTCCCCCCGCCGAGTTCGACGTTGTACTTCCAGAAACGGTGTCGTCGCACCCGCTTCGTTCCATATTCGCCCCCCCGCTTCGGCGGCGCTCCATGACGCTGTGGGCCACCTTTGGAGGAACGTTTTTCATCTTCTACTCCATTCAGATCTTCATGCCCACCGCCGTCACAAAGATGGGCTACACGTTGACTTCGGCATTTGCTTTTACCGCAGTCATCGTCGGTGTCTCCATTCCGGGCAAGTTGCTCGAGTCCTGGGTGATTGAGCGCTGGGGGCGCAAGCCAGTGATCATTAGCTTCACCATCGTCGCCGCCGCCGCTTCATTCGCTTTTGGTTTCGTCCGAGGTGCCGTTCCAATTCTGATTCTCGGTGGCTTGATGTCGTTCTTCGGAATCGCCGTCGATCCGGCCGTAAAGACCTACACCTCGGAGAGTTATCCGACCGAGATCCGGGCTTGGGGCGTTGCCACTACGGAAGGTTTCGGGCGACTCATCTCTGGCGTCATCGGACCGTCGTTCATTCCGGTGGTTCTGGCAAACTTTGGTGTCGGGGCGGTGTACTCACTCGTAGGCACCGTGGCGCTCATTGCGGTGGTAGTGATCGCGGTCTTTGGGCGCGAAACCCGTGACCTGACCCTGGAGCAGAGCGCTGATCCGACCTCCAACTGAGAACCCAACTCGGGCTTGACCATCGCTCTCGCAAGCGAGGAAGCTGATCATGCCTCGGTTACGAGCGACACCTTGGGCGCCCGTTGGTGAATCTGCCCGGTCAGCAACGAATGGTTGGTGACGTCAGATTGAACCTGGCTGGCCAGCATTCGAATCGTCACGTAAGGCCGGATTCGAAGGCGTTCTTCCGGGTCTCACCCTCGACCTAGAGCCTCCACGGTCAACACCAAGCACTCCAGCACCGATGCTCCGACTCCGGACGTCCAGCGCTCAAGGGCGCAACGTTCCCGAAATCCAAACAAGATCCCCGGAGTCAGTCCCCCGAGATCGAGGCCCTCCGCCGTGGGTACTTCGGACGGCGTTCTTCGAACCCCACCCCATGCCCAACCTTCCTAAATCCTGTCGGCAACGGACTATCTACTGCTCGCTCGGCCAGAGAATCCAGATCCAAGATGCCCAGACGCGGTGCAGGTCACTGACTACTACTCGACACCCGTGGTCGTCGGTCACGTCAATCTGTGCTCAAAAGTCCGAAGAGAACCGGTGTCCGCTGAAATCCACCAGCAGCACCGTGCCGCGTGTCAAACGGAGACAATGAGTGATCTCCTGTAGCGAACCTCCTTGACAGCGACTCCCCAGACCACTTCTGGACGACCGACACCATCAGACGACCATCCATCCGACTCATAGAAGCGAATTGACCGTTGGTTGCCCTCGAGGACCCACAAGTTAGCCATCACGAATGACATCTCGCGCAGATAGGTGCGGGCGCTGGTGATGAGTGCGCGTCCCACGCCTCGCCCCCACGCCTCCGGGTCCACATACAGGGCGAGAATCTCCCCCTCGTTGGGGCTGTCGACATCGCGTGAAGCGCCAAACGTTACGAAACCCAGAATGACATCACCGTCGACCGCCACCATGGTGAGTGGCGACGTCGCGTTGTCCTCTCCGAACGTGTAGCGCGCTGCGCGGTCTTCGGGATTCATCTGCTCCAAGACATCATTCGGGATCAGTCCTCGATATCCAACTTGCCACGAACGAACGTGAACTCGGGCAACCTCACCCTTGTCATTGGCAGTAGCGGGTCGCACCCAGACCATGGACCATCATCGCACGCTCTCGCCACGGGAGACGCGACACGATCGAAGCCACATAGTGGCCGTCACGATGTCATTCCCCAGCAGCGACTTCCCCTCAGCCCATTCGGCGCAACAGAGTCAATGCAGCGACCCGGCGTCAATGACTTGGCGACTAGGAATGCAAACGCTCAGCTGTGAAGTCATGGCGCACTCGCGTCGAACTCCCTCCGGAAGCCAACACCCAATTTCCATGAAAAGTGTCGAAACAATCCCCCACTCGCTACCCGGGACATCATCCCCAGAACACGACGCTGCCACGGCAAGAGGAGATTCAAGTGACCAGTTCGGTACCGACACACCGAAACCACCAGAGTCTTTACCAGATCCTGCGACAGTGCGATCGCGACGTATCGTCCGGCGAACTGAGACGTTATGGCCAGGCCCCCCCTCGCAGATTGAACCACGGTGTCAGTTTGCACCCTTCAAATGCTGGTCAAGGAAGTCGATGACACCGTCGAGTGCACTGCTCTGGACCTCGTCGACTTCGACGCTCCCATCGGCATCTGTTATTGGAAAGATGTACCCATGCAGTGGATGGTTCCAAGACACCCAGCTGGCGTCTTTGCCACTCTCCATCAGCAATTCGTAACTCAGTCGGAAGATGCCCTGTAGGTGGTCGTCGTCGCGCCCCATCACGAGAATCGGTATATCGATGGCCGACATCCGCTCTAGAGCAAGTGGCACGTTGACGCGCGCGCGCACTCGTTTCAAATCCTGCATCTGCATCTCCTCGATGTTTCGCAGCATCGTGTCAGGATTGACGAAGACACTGTCATCGGGTGTCAGATCGAGGAATTCGTGATTGGCGGGCTCGCAGGCGACGCCCGCGCGAAGGACACCGGGGTACTGCGACACCAGTTTGTAGAGCATCTCGCCCGCATGGCTCACACCCACGTGACCCAGTCGATCGGCGGCAATATTCGGATGCTGCGCTACGTGCCGCAGGATTGCCAGCTCATCTTCATATTCGAGTGGCGAGCGGTTCATGAGATCCATACCTTGCCGGCGATCAACGATCAATTCCCCGCCTCGATGAAAACCGAGTTCAACCTCGGAGCGATAGCGGCCCCACGCGCACGCGTAACCGGCGTTGAGCAGGCGTTCCATCACATGTGAATGGGTGCGCAACCTCGAGCGAAGCCATTCGACGCCACCACCGCCATTGCCGTACGCGAGGAAGATAAACGGGAACTCGCCTTCGTCCGACGGAGTACGAAGTGCGTAGGGCGCGTAGAGACCATCCATGGTCGGTGCGAGATAGATGCTCGCGGGACGCTCGGAACCCGGGACCGGCTGGATCAACAGGGGCTCGGCGAAATCGGCGACCATACACGGATCCTCTCACTGCGGGTATTTGCAGCAGCAGCATACTGCGAGGCCCACTCCAACGGGATAGGGGTTTCTCGACAAGACGGCGAAATCCACCGAATCAACTTTGGGCCGACACCACGAGTCGAGCTGGAGGTGCGACGACCGGGTCGCTGGCGAACGCATCGCAAACGATCCACGAGGGCCAGCGATGGACTAGGGGTCCGACGCCAGATAAGGCTCATTGTCCTCCAGTGACGGCTAGCCAGTAGGTACCACCGTCGGGGCGAACCTATGGATTAGTTGACTTGGCCCCATAACATCACAGACGGTTCCGCGCAGGTCTGCACGAGACCCCACTGGCGAGACGCCACCGGCCGAGGTGACGGATGTCCACAGCACTCGAAGTGGCGACACCGACGAGGTCGGGTGTCTGTGCAAGGACTACTGAGCCCACTCGAGGTCCAGCGAACTCCTCGATCACGAGAGCCAGCACGACGAAGGCGTGTTCACCGGGCACTCCAAGTCGGCAGGTCCGCGGTCCTTCAAACCCGGTTGGAGATGGAGACTATGCCGTATGTTACGCTGCGGCGCGTGGAAGGCACGCGAGTGATCATCACAGGAGCGTCGGGGACGTTCGGCCGCGCAATCACGGCTGCCCTGCAGGAGCGCGGAGCGGTAGTTATCGGGCTGGATCTAATCCCTGCTGACAATCCAGTCATCTTGGCTTGCGATGTCACTGACGACGTTTCGGTGGAGCAAGCGTGCGCCGAGGCGATCGAGCAGTTGGGTGGCCTGGACCTATTGATCAACAACGCCGGGATCGGCGGACCAGCGTCCGCGACCTCGCCACCCAGAGAGGTCGCGCGCCAGCAATTGGAGGTCAACCTGTTCGGTGCCTGGCGAGTCAGTGCGGCCTGTTCCGATGCCTTGTCGGCGAGCCACGGACAGGTGGTCATGGTCGCCTCACGGATGGTCGTGATCCCCTTGCCGCTGGCCGCCGCCTACGGGGTGTCGAAGCGTGCGATGGTCGCGTACGCCGACGCGCTCCGACTCGAGTTGGCCCCATCCGTCGGTGTCACCTGCGTGTATCCAAGCATGGTGCGCAGTCCGATCCACGACTCCACAACCCTCGCCGGGCTGTCCCTTGAGGGCGTCTCCCGCTATGAATCGGTTGAAGGGATTGTCAAGGCGGTGCTGCGGGCGGCGACGGGGCGACACCGCGACCTCCCGACGTCGCCGCGCGGTCGACTGGAGTTCTTCCTCGGTCGTCACCTGCCCCGGCTCAGCGACCGCTTGGTGAGCAGGGCCGTGAGTCAGCGGATCGCGAGCGGCGCCCTCAACGACGCTGAACTCGCCCAGGGAATGGTCGCCCGATTCCAGGTTCAGCACCCCACCACTTGATCGACGTCCAACCCGGCCCACTCAACTCAATACAAGGCGACTCTGCCGACTCACTCACTGAAGGGAATTTCCATGAATACAACGAGCGGCGGTGAACAAATTGCCCGAATGCTGGCCGCAGAAGGCGTTGAGGTCGTCTTCGGCATCATCGACGGCAGCTACTTCGGACTTTACGCACACCTGCGTGACCATGGCGTCCGGCTAATCACGCCGCGCCACGAGACGACCGCCTTGCACATGGCGGGCGCCTACGCTCGTTTGACCGGGCGGCTCGGCGTGGCCATCGCCAGCAACGGCCCGGGTGTGGCAAACGCATTGCCCGGCGTGGCAGTGGAGAACGGCGAGGGAAACCGGGTGCTACTCATTACGAGTTGGCGACGCCACGGCATCGTCGGTCCCGACCGGGGTGGCGCATATCAATACTTCGACCAGCCGGCGGTCATCCGACCGATGGCGAAGTGGAGCGAGGTGGCCCTGTCCTTTGAGCGGCTTCCCGAACTCGTGCACCGCGCCTTTCGAATGTCCTGGCGAGGGCGACCCGGTGTAGTGCATCTGACGGTGCCCGAGGATGTCATGAACGGACAGTTCGAGGACGGTCCAGCATTCGCCGACATTGCGCCGGCGCGGTATCGGCGTGTGACACCGCTGGCCCCGTCAACTGAGATGGTGAAGCGAGCAGCTGACCTCTTGATCCAGGCTGAGCGGCCAATCATTCACGCGGGCAGCGGTGTCCTCCACGGCTTCGCCACGGAGGAGCTAGTGCGGGTGGCGGAATTACTGGAAGCGCCGGTCACCACCAGTTGGGCCGGCCGCGACGCAGTTGACGAGCGACATCGACTGGCCGTTCCCATGTGGGCCATCGATCTAGTGAGTCAGGTACGCAACGAAGCCGACCTGGTACTCGCTCTGGGTAGCCGCATCGGTGAGACCGATTGGTGGGGCAAGGCGCCGCACTGGCGTCGTGCCAGCGAGCAGCGCATGGTGCAAGTGGACGTAGAGGAGGAGATGCTCGGTCTGAACAAGCCGGTCGACCTGGCCATCGTTGCCGACGCGAGAGAGTTCCTCAGCCAGTTGGCTGATATGTTGGCCGGCCGCGACCTGACGTCGGTCCGTGCCGCCCGAGCGGTCCGGACCGCGGAGTACGCTGCGATTCGCACCACAACACGACAGATGCTCGACAATGCACTCACTGAGGTCGGATCGCCGATTCACTCTTCGCATTTGGCACCCACTTGTCAAGAGGTGTTCGGTGAGGATGCCGTACTCGTCGTCGACGGAGGCAATACCGCGATCTGGGCCAACCTCTACCACGAAGTTCGACGGCCTCATTCGATGCTTTCGACCTACAAATTCGGCATGCTCGGTGCAGGAATCGCGCAGGCGCTCGGTGCCAAGGTCGCTGCACCCGATCGGCCCGTGATCTGCATCACGGGGGATGGCGCGTTCGGCTTCCACCCTCAGGAAATCGAGACCGCAGTGCGGTGCGACCTGCCGGTTGTAATCCTGGTGGCCGTCGACCGCGCCTGGGGCATGGTGAAAGTGAACCAAGAGTTCGCCCTCGACCCGGAGAAACTGCTGCTGCAAGGTGGCCTGCCCGTTGAGGAACTGATAAATGCCGACCTTGGCGAGATCCGCTTCGATCTATTGGCTGAGAGTATGGGCGCGTTCGGAATCCGAGTATCCGACGCCGCAGATCTACGTTCGGCCCTCGAGAAGGCCCGCGACTGCGGACGACCGGCGGTCGTGCATGTCGACGTCGACCCCCGGGCGCACAAGTTCGCGCCGAGCCTGCTCACCTTTAAGGAAATGCATCAAGAGCCCGCTGGCTGAATCAATGGATGGCTCGCAGTATAGGCCCTACCCCACTTGCCGAGCGCCATCGAATTGAAGTCTGCGAGAGATTGGCGGCGGAACCTGGTGACCGTCTCGACCCCATGGTGTCGCCACCGAATGGTCAATCATCCGCAACTTGCTGGACCACTAAGATCAATTGCCGTTCTCACAGCCACTCTTCGTCACTGCGCGCGCCACTGGTCGTCAGGGCCGATCCACGAGCAGTACCCACTGTCTGACGCCTCCACTTCTAGGAGTTAATCAACCCTCCGGGTAGGGACTTCCGCCTCTAGTTCCGAGAAGGACACCGACGTAGAACTTGAGTATTGAAGTCACGGATTGGAGGCGTCATGTTCGCGAAAGTCGGTGATCGAATCGTGGTCCACGGGCACCGGATGGGTCAACCGGATCGGCATTGCGTCGTTCTCGAAGTTCAGCATGAACATGGAGAGCCACCCTATGTTGTCCAGTGGGATGACAGCGACCGCCAGGACCTCTACTTTCCAGGGTCTGATGCGACTGTTGTTAGCAGCGGCGGATAGTGGTCAGCACTCAGTCTGCCAATGATCATCTCTAGTGACACTTCATTCGTGTTACCGGGTCATTGCAGCTACTCGTCAAATTGACTTAGTGAAGACATGATGCGAGCGCACGCCCGACGATCGATGCCCATCGCCTTGAGAATGAGGCTGTGTGGGTTCGTTCTCTATAGAACACCCGAGATGACGTGACAAGGGGGTTCAATTGTCAAAAGGGGCATCCGTCTAACTACCGCAATCCAATAGATCGTCGGAATGTGACAATCGCATGTTGACGTGGGATCGTAGAGCCAAGGCTTGGCCCCGAGACGAGCACGCGAAGTGTCTGACGTTCCGCGGGCAAACGTCACTGATTCGAACGGAGAGTGATGGCACACGCAGCGTCCGACGGAAAGCAATCGTCTCGGTGGCAACCTTCGAGATGGTCCGGCCATGGGCTGAAGATCGAAGGTCTCGTCTTCGCGATTGTCGGCGTCGTGAGCACCCTCGTCGTAGAGGTTCTGGCTGAACTCCACTCAATCACGCTCGCCACGCGGGACGTCAAGTTTCGTGGTTGCGCGTCTTTCGTCCTGGTTGGCTTTGTGACGCTCTTCATCGGATGGAGAAAGAGCCGAAGGACTGGATCGTAGGTCCCTTCGGGCACGCATTGGACAAGTGATCGCGACTGTCCCCTCGTCTGAGACGTTCAGATCCGGAGGCCTTTCCTCGACGGCATGAACGTCGCTGGGGCTTCAGTTGCTGGGCGTGTCCGCCTCCAATCGGTGCCGAACCTCCGACGTGTTCACGCCAAGAGCGACCAACAGCACCGCCGCAGGATCTGGTGGCTGGAGATCGAGGATCTGCGCCAACACCTGCTGGGCCGTGACATAGAGCCTCCGACGGTTGGGCTTAGACGCTTCCTCGAGCACTTTCTTGGCCGCGGGCGCCATGCGGAGGCGATTGCTTTGCGCGATGTCTCTGATCCTCGGCTTCTTCGGCAGGGTGCGCATCGGCAGTGGGGGTACGTCGGTGCCGAACCCCATGCCCAAGGCACCCAGAGCATCCCGGTCGAGTGAATCAAGGGCCTGGCGAGCTTGCTCCAGGTTCACGCCCAACATGCCCTCGATCGAGCAATCTTCCAACAAGGCGAGTAGGAGGTGATCGGTGCCCGTTCGGCGATCGCCTCGGCGACGAGCCTCCTCGCTGGCCCGCAAATAGATGGCCCAGCCGTGAAGCAACTCTGGCACAACGGAATCGGTGGTCATGATGACTCCTTGTGGTATTTGGCGTGCACGGATTGGCGGGTGACGCCTAAAGCGTCCCCGATTTGCTGCCACGACCAGCCCTCTTCCCGGGCCGACGCGACGTGGTTGGCCTCAACCCTCTCAGCCAGGCGATGAAGCGCCAATGAGGCGCGAAGCCCAATTACCGGGTCATCCGACGAGAGATTCATGCTCGGTTCTTGGACGTCCATGACTGTCAATATAGACTGACAAACCTAACGTGTCAATCAAAATTGACACAGCAGTTCGCCACACTTGAGCACCCCAGATGGCCAGTTCACAGGGGACCACTAGCCGTTCGAGCACCGGGCCCCCACTATCGCGAACGCTTGAGCCCGTTCAATTCCGAAGAGCCGGATTTGCCACTCCCAATGCCAGTGGAACTACCCGGGCAACGGATTCGTGTACTGGTAAGGACCCTGCTAGAAAACCGACCGCAACCGTTTACACCAAGATGACTTCTGACTGGGAAACGTGACTTCCGCGAGGATGGCCGCGCCTGCTCGACGGCAATCCTCAAGCCACTCGGGAATCTGAATCAAAGGTGAACCCCGACTCGAACACCGCGACGCAGCACTTGACCACCTCAGCATCAAAACGAATCCCCGCACCTTCGGTCACCTCAGCGAGCGCCTTCTCAATGCCGAGCCCCGGCCGGTAAGGCCGATGCTGAGTCATGGCCTCCACCACGTCCGCCACCGCGATGATGCGCGCGGGCAGGATAATCTGGTCGCCACGAAGACCATTCGGATAGCCCGAGCCATCCAGTCGCTCGTGATGTTGCAGGGTAACTTCGGCGATGGGCCAAGGTAGCGAGGCCCTGGAGAGAATGTCGTAACCGACCAGCGTATGCCGCTTGACCATCTCGAACTCGAGAGCACTCAGTCGTCCAGGCTTGGAGAGGATCTCGGACGGCACGGCGATCTTGCCGATGTCATGCACCTCCCCACTCTGTCGGATCAGCTCGATCATTGTGGCGTCCAGGCCGAACTCAAGGGCGATCGCCGCGGCGAGGGTGGTGCCCAGTGACCCGACGCGAAGTTGGTGGCCCGCGGTGTAGGGGTCGCGGGTTTCGGTCATTTGGCCCAGCGCCGCCAGTGTTCCGTCGAGTGCGTTGGCCAACCGACTCATCGAGCGCCCGTGAGCAATACCGAACTCGGTCGCTTGAGCGATTGCCTCGAGCCCTTGCACAGTCACCTCGTCAAAGGAGTACGTGTGCCGGTCGTAGATGGCAAGCACCGCGTCACGCCCGCCCGGGGCAAATGGAATGGCGATACATGAGCCGAGTTTGAAATCGGACGCCCGTTCTCGCCAAGGCTCCAACAAGGACTGAAACACCATGTCGTTGACCACTTGGGTGACGCCGGATCGGAGCGCGGTCCCCACGGGACCGTTTCCGGATTCTTTTGACTCCGACGAAGAGACCATTCCCTCATAGGGGTAGTCGATAGCTCCCGATGAAAAGGCGACATTGACCTCATCCTTCCCGTCGTTAGAGGGAAAACCAATCCAGGCCAGTGCGTAGGGGCCGTACGCCACGAGGGCATCACACAGGTGCTGCAGGGGATCAATCTCATCCGAAGTGAACATCACAATTCGATTGACTTCAGAAAGCAATTCGAGCAAGTGTCGCTGCTTCCATTGGATCGAGATGTCATCGAAGTAGATGACCGCACCCTGCACTCCTCCGTCGACTTCCAGCGGGTAACCATCGACCGACAGCCATCTACGTGATCTTCCGGGACCGTCGATTCCCATGATCACGCCGTAGCACGGCTCACCGGTGCGCAGCGCGCGCGCAGATGCATGCTCGCCGAGAGGTAATGGTGAACCGTCCTCGCGCACGGCGCCCAGGCCCATATCGGTGGAAATCCGGCCCTTCAACTCGTGTATTTCGGTGTCGAGCAGTTCGGCAGCGGCCCGGTTGCAGTCGATGGCAATACCATCAGCGTCAAACATGAGGATGCCCGTCCGCAAACGGTTCAGGAACTCCCCGGAGAGCACTCGACGGTACAGGCCCGCTTGAATCAAACCTTGCGCACTGATTTCATTCACCGCTTGAACCACTCCCCCGACCGACCCGACAGAACGGCCAACGAGCGAATCCTAGAGGCGCGACAGATTCTTCACACGGAAAACACGACTCGTTCTACGAAGAAGCAATTGGCGCCGTGAAGAAACTGAAGAGTCTCTCAGCAACAAGCTCGATTTCAAGAATCAGCGCAATTGCCTAGCGGGTCCTCAACCAGATTGAGATCCACGGTTGCGTCCTGGACCCTTTTCACAGCCGTCAGATGTGCACAGAAATGCCACATCGCATTGTCGGATCCTTGCCCTTAGTCGGCGGACATCACATTGACGTGTCTGATGACCGATCGGAGATGGCTCCAATGACCAGTTCGGCCACGGCTAACGGGTCTTCGAGGTATGGCAGGTGAGCCATTCCATCGAGGACGAGGCATTTGGACCCTGGGATCCGCTTGCAGAGTTCTTCGCTCCTCAGGAGTATGTGGTTGGCGTCTAAAGCGCCACACGCCACGGTGGTTGGCACAGCCACCTCTGTAAGACGACTCCAGGCATTGACCAATTGATCTGAATTCTCTGAGATTCCATTCGCTAGGGCAATTCGATTCATATCGAGCGCAAGCTCCCTTGGCGCACCCATGACGCGCCCCGACCGTTCACGAGGTCCGTCAAGCCACAATTGAATCTCAAGTCGATTGACCTCGTCCAAGTCTCCAAGTTCATCCGCTTGAACTATTCGCTCATCAATCTGCAACAATTCAGGGTCTACGAGTTCAATGGCCGGAGATGGCGCTCCACTGACAGCTGGAGAAAGCAGGACAAGTCCGGCCACGTGTTCAGGTATTGAGACTGCTGCGTCCAATGCCAGTCTGCCGCCGGCAGAACTTCCAACAAGCCACGCCTTCGAAATCTGCAAATGATCGAGCAGTGCGCACAAATCGTCAAGATGAGTGAACGAGTTCACGCCGGGCGCGGACTCTCCGAATCCGCGACGATCGTAAGACACCACCGTTGCGTGCTTCGAGACTTCAGGAGCTACCAATTCCCAACTTCGTCGGTCGGATACTCCAGCATGAAGCAGCAGCACCGTTGGCCCATCACCAGACCACGAATCCCCGACGAGGTTCGTGTCGTCTCGAGGCACAAGGAAGCGCATACTCATTCGGTGAAGTCTTTAGCACCGAAGACTATTTTGCAAACCAGAAGTCCTTCCGAGGTGTTGAGCCCAGAAGAATGCTCCTAAGACTTGGGGACGTGTCGGTGATCCGACGCAACAGTTCTGCAACCTTGCACTGGAGGCTTAGCCGCACGCAAGAGTCGCCCTAATCAGCTGTAGGTTGGGAGCACAGCGATGGATCGGAGGCAACGAATGTCCGTCTCAATTAATGAGATTCTCGCCGGCAAGTCACTCATCATCAACAAGAGACGCGCATTCTTTTGGATTTTCGGCGTCACCATCTTGCTGTATGTACCGATCTTCTTGTTCAACCTGGCTACGAATGGTCTCGCTTACCGCAGCACCGTAGGAATCTGGGCGGAGACCTTGCTTCAATTCGCGATCTTTGTAGCCGTGCTGCTAACAGGGCACCGGAAGTACGGGCAACTCAGGGAAGAGCAACTCCACCCGTAGCGAGTTGATTCTTATGTCAAGGGTATCTCCAGTTCACGGCCGCTCGTCTTGCATGGCAAGAATCCGTGGGCTGAGGAGTTAATCACCTCAGCAATCTGTTCGAGACAAGTCGATCCCCGGTCCCGAGTTCAACAGTAGATATTCCGCCGCGGTCCTGCGCCGATCTCTTACGGAAAGCGCGTGCCGAGTACGACACCCGAGGTGAGCGTGCTTGCGAGCTTCGTGCAGACCGCGTTTGTGCGCAGCGTGTAGTAGAGAGTGGTCCCACTCGGGAAGATCAGCCGCACTCGCGAGGTGTTGGCCCTAGCGCACTTTGACCGAGGATAGTTGGCCGCCGTCTCGATGCCGACGTTGACACTTGCGACTGCTCCTGACTTCAAGACGATGGTCTTGCCGCGACCCGCGTAGGCGAGCTTCGTCGCTGCGGGGCCTACGCCCCTGAAGACGACGAGCCCGCCCAAGCCAACGAAATTACCGAACTGGGTTACGGGTGTCCCCGACAGCGTGCAGGTATGTGACGAGTGGTTCTTGATGAGGAGAGTCTCGTAGGCAGTACCGGCCGCCGCACTGCCGCGGCCCACCGTGGGCGTGAGCGCAACGGTGTGGCAACGCAACACAATCGTCGACGCGCCGGACGCCAAGACCGCTTGCGATGCGCTGAACGGGAGGACTATCGCCATCGCCGTCATTGCACCAAGCAGAAGTCTTCGCAGTCTCATCAGATCTCCTTGCTGTCGGCCAACGTCGTCGCCCCTGACCGTTTCCCAGTCTCGGTGCTGTTGCACCCTGATTGCCAGTCAGGACATCAGATGGCATATGAATGCTTCACGACGCCGGGACGACATCACGCCAGGGCGGAGAGAAGGGTGAGCCTCATTGTGTGCGGTCTTCCGATTAGTGGACCTGTGTAACGCTAACTCCGGTGCGGACATTATTGGTGGTGAGATCAAATGAGGACGAGCCTGCGACGTGGGCGGCGGCGCTTGACAATGACGGCGATGCCTTCGCCGCTATCTTCGATCTGCACCGCGACCGTGTCTACCACCACGCTCTGCGAATGACTGCGAACGTGCACGACGCGGAAGATGTCACGGCCGCAACATTCCTCGAACTCTGGCGCCGTCGGAAATCCGTGCGGATGGTCGAGGGGTCCGTGCTGCCCTGGCTCATTGTCACGGCGACGAATCTGGCGCGGAATCTGGCGCGCGGCCGGCGCCGCTATCGAGCGCTGATCGCAGCGCTGCCGCGCTCCGAAGACTCGAGAAGTGCGGAAGACGTCGCGTTGGGACGGATCGAAGAGATGCGCGTCGCTGCACAGGTACGAGAGGCGCTTAGCGCCCTGGCGCCACCGGACGCTGCTCTGATCTCGCTCACCGTGTTCGAGAACTACTCGCCGGCCCAAGCGGCAGTCGCCCTTGGCATCACCGATGGCGCGGCGCGCACGCGCCTTCACCGCGCGCGAACCCGCATGGCTACGAACATCGAAGCCTTGGCAACCGCAGACCGCGACGACACGACAAAGGAGAAGAGTCGATGAGCACCACCGAGTTGGACCCGGTCTTCGCAGCAGCACTACGCGAGATACTGGTGGCAACCGTCGAGGACACCCCTCGCGTGCGACGTCGCTGGCGGTGGCGCCTAGGACCAGGCATATTCGCCGGTCTGACCCTCGTAGCTGGTGGAGTAGCGCTGGCCGCCGGACTGTTTTCTCCACCCGGCGCGCCATTAGACACGCCACTCGGCGCCGCCGTGACCGCAACGCGCACCGGATCCGCGACCATCGACCTCGGGCCCCGGCCCGCCGGCGCAACCGATGTCTCACTCACCCTGACGTGTCTCACCCCCGGCACGTTCGACTTTCCCAACGGCTCCAGCGTGACTTGCAACTCGGCTGATCTCAGTAATCCAACGGTTCCTCCACAGGCCAGCGAAGTCGTGCCACTCAGTCCGGGCATCGACACCGTGACGATCGACACCAGCGCCAACGCTTCGTGGACGTTGCGAGCCCTGTACGTGAACCGGGTCACGACGCCCTGGGGTATCAATGCGAGCGGCCAGACCTACGGCGTGGCGAACGAGAATGGCACACCGGATCTCATCGCCGTCGTTATCGATCAAGGCAAGACCCAAGGCTACGTCGAGGCAAGCGAGCTGAACTGCGCGTCCGGTGGTGACCCAAAGTCGATAGCGCAAGCCCTCGCTTGGAGCGCGCAGAACCGAAATATCTCCATCCCCGTTTACGAGAGCGATGGCACGACGATCATCGGTACCTTCGTTATTGGTGGTGCCACGGGACCGAACGCCAAGACGGTCCCGCTCTCTTCGCTCTTGCGGGGCTGCTGGACGAAGTGAAAGGTCCAATTCACTACCTGTCAATGAAATCTGGCTAGCACGATCACGGAACATACCCATGGCCATGGCCATGGCACTGTTCTGTGTAGATCCGAGCCGATTGCCTTCGCGGCACAGATCGACGCGTTCAATGCTGGAGAGGTCCTCATCCACTGCTAGGTCCGAGACTGTAGGTGTCGGCGGCCTGACGCGACAGGTTCTGCGACCCTTCCCTGCCGGTTCGACTAATTAGGGCACTGAGGCGCACCGCGAACCCGCGTCAAAATTCTTCAACAGGCGAATATGGATCTAGTGAATCGTGCGGGAATCTCATGGACACACCAAATTCGTGAGGGACCTGGGCCATGGCACCGAGGAGTTACTCGGCATCTGCAACCTGACCCGCTGCCACTTCCCTGCCGTCCATGCGACATCCATAGTCAAGGGCCAGGATCCTCGCGGAACCTTCGCACAATCGCTGACGTGGTACCAAACCGTCAAACGAATTGACTTGTGACGAAGGACGGCATGCGTCGCTCCCGACCCCGATGGGGGAATCAGTTTTTGCGTAGTTCTCGACCCTGAAGGAACAAGCAATTGCAGACCCGGTCCGTTCTGTCCGATCTTGCGAACGAGAATTTCGCGCGAGTTTCCATTTACAAGAGTGAAGGTTTCACTTACGTACTTGTGGCCGCTGTCGCTATACGTTTGAAAGTCCGGACCTGTTGACAGAAAGCGACTATCGGCGCTACGAGTTCCCGCAGCCATTGCCAGGTCGCCGGTACCGAGGATCAGAACGGCGAGCAGGGAGGTCACGACGCCAATGGTCAGTTTTCTCATCGGATCTCCTCGTGCAAGGTCGCCTTCATCACCGTACCGCGGGCCAGACCCAACCCATCAGAATGTCACCTGGCACTTGAGGCTGAGTCCTTGGGACGTCGGAAGTGGTGAATCATCGCAATGGTTCGACTTCCCGAAATGCCGGGGATAAATGCCGTGAGCGAAACCGTCGGGACTGCCACGAAGAGTCCCCATCCGTCTGCAGGCAGGTGAACAAGGGTAGAACCAAGTTCGTTCCACGCCTACTTGCCGACGGGAATGTACAACGCAGTGTACTCGTAGTTGATTCGCCAACCGCAACTTGTTCATTCGCTCTCCAGTGGCTGAGCGGACATTCATGATTGGCGTTTAGAAATTCTCTTCTGGTGTCGGAGTGCTCCTATGTTGCTTGTCAAGTCAAAATGATGATTTTTCGACTTCTCATGCCGCGTTAGCCAGCGGATCTTCGTAGTGGGTTCCGTCT
>Ga0307375_10001678_pt1 | contig 23728 bp, 20 predicted proteins | sample TR1MG_FD_202531 | JGI IMG/M metagenome (GOLD analysis project Ga0307375, IMG submission 202531) | Soil microbial communities from Risofladan, Vaasa, Finland - TR-1 | ecosystem: Environmental > Terrestrial > Soil > Coastal area > Acid sulfate soil | place: Finland: Risofladan, Vaasa | collected...
GCGAGGCGATGCGGCCCCCAAGGTCTGCGGCGAGCGCAATCGCTCTCGTTAGGCGTTCTCGCCAAGGGCTTGGGTCCACGGGTTGCACGACTAGCTCGATTCCTTCTTGGCAGACGGGCGTGTCAGCCATCTAACGATCGGTGGACGCCGGGCGCGAGGATAATGGTCCGGGGGCGTCTGGCGGCAGGAAGGACAGATCGACCTGGAAGCGATCAAAAGTGAGGCTACCAATCGCGTCGCGGAACTTCTCACCCATCGCTTTCAGGTCCCGGTCAATCCCACTTCCAGCTCGAAGGAGCGATAGATGCGCCTGAAAGTGCCGCGCCCCAAACGCATTGCGCCGATGGTCGCTCGGTCGGCGGGCGCCGAGGACACTGGCGGTTTCATGAGCGAGGAGTCGCTCTCGATACGAAAGGATAGCACTCATCGCTGGCGTATTGCGACGGACCCGAACCCCCACCTTTTTGCGAGCGGGGTCCAGTTCCGGGCGCGGGTTCTCTCCGCCCGGCGCCATAACCATGAATCGCGTTTCGACGGCCGGCACGATGACGTTCGCTGGTTCGTCGAAAGATTGAAGCGCCGGCATGGCACGGCGACAGTGGTACACGGTCAAGTGCATACGTCGCACGATTGATCGGGTCGCAACGCGGCACTCCCGCGACAGAAACTCGCGAACGCGTTGTTCATCGTAGGGCTCGAGCAACAATTGGGCCCACACTTCAGGGGTTCGAAGAATTCGGCTACTCATCGTGAGTTGTCGGCGTCGAACGCCTACCGTTCAACTGCAGCCGCATCAAATAGAGGCGCGCGACGCTCGCCCACAATAGTGCGGCTGTCAGTCTGCAACGGTTTGTTCGATACGTCATGACGACAATGCACGCTTAACGTCTGGCGGGAAGTCGATGATTTTGGCCAGGTCAGCAAACACATCGGGATGGCGAAAGTGTGCAGGGCTAGCCGACCACGACATCGATGAGAACGAAAACGTGCCCTTGTCGCGTTTGCCGAAGAACACGTTCTTCCACACGAGTGCCTTGTATTGCTCCTTACCGTTCTTTCCTGCCAACGTGTTTTCGAGATAGCCTGAGGAGAGATGGAATCGCATAGGGCTATCAAGATGGCGCTGGCCGCTGAAGCACTTGGCGTAGCTCGCAAGTAGCTCTGCCTCCGGTCTTTTGGCAGCTCGTGCGTGCGCACGAATATTCCAGCAGTAGCGCCGTAGATACCAGAACGTTTTATCGAGTGTTAACAATTCCATTCCGCGCATGTAGAAGCCACGTTCGAGGTAACGGTTCTGGCCGAATCGATTCAAGTATCCTATGAACGTCCGAACGTCCTTCTGAATGCTGAACTGGAGATCGACAATTCCGTCAACGCGCGTCAAGGCCTTCTCCACGTTGTGCGATAGGTCCCGCGCGGACATGTCGTTGAGAAGCAAGATCGTCTTGAGCGCCTTCTCAACACACTGCAGGGCTGACCAAAGAAATTGCTCGGGAAGCCGAGTGCGCCAGCATATGCGGGCCGCCAGATAGTCTCGATCAGCCATGTCCAGCAGACACTCTTGAACGAGGGCGTTACGCACCAACGTCGCACGAGAGACCACTTGCCTTGCCTCAATGTTTGGGATGCAACTAACGCCGCGGCGCTCTGCCGTGGCGATTACTAGCAATGACGGCGGGCGGCCGCGGGCCGCCAGCCGCCTCCTCAACGCACGCCGTCGGCAGCAGCGCCTGGTTGGGCAGCTGCTACTCCTCCGGCCGATTGCGGGCGATGAAGACATCAGCGGTAGACCGTACGTTGGGCCGCCAGTGCTCCTTCGCTTCTTGAAGGATGTTCGCGAGAGGGCTCGCAACGAGGGCATCCGTCGCGCACTTACCAAGGACGCCAGCCATAAATGTGAAATCGGCGGCGCTCGTGTCTACAACATGCCTGACCAGCGTGTGCGATTGGTTCTTCTCATCGAATTCGGCCGCAGCCGGCAAGTACATCTGGCTCCACACGTTCGCCAGCGCAGTGTAGTAGTAGATCGCGATATAGCATGTAACTAGCTCTGCGCGCAGTTGTGCTGCATTGCCGTCAGATCCGGTGTTCGGCATTGATGACGACAAAGGCTTCGTCATCTCCGTGAAAAACAGCAGCAAGCGCGTAGCTTCCGCTGTCGCATCTGGGCGTTCTGCGGTAACGTAGCGCGTCAGACGGTCGAGTTGCTTCCCCGTAATCTTCTGAAGCATCTCAGTCTGCGTTTCTATCTTCGTTAGCGAATTGCCGACCGCGCCTTCCGTTCGTTTGCCCGCGACGAAGAAATAGACGGACAGGGCTACCGCGCCGAATCCGAGTACGACGGAGACGATGCTCGCTGCCAAGCCCCACAGTTCCGGCGTCGTCATTGCGTTGATGACCCTCCCATTGGCTGCCTAACGACTCAGTTGCTGTGCACCCCTTTTCGCGGCGCACGGTGGACCAGGGCTCGGGGACTCAGGTCGACACATTCTAGACCCAGCCCCAATCTGCGATTGATGACGATGGTTTCCCCGTCGTGAGCAAGAAAGACTACGCCGTACGCGCCTTCGGCCGCCGCATCATTGTGCATTGCTGGCTACAGACTGGCAAGGATGGGGCAAAGCGCCGCGGTGAATTAGAGAGCTTTAATCGACGGCTCGTGTGGTAAGCCGTGCCCAGTTCTTGCTCCCGGGCCGCCCTCGTTCAAGATTGCACGGTTGGGTGTGCCGACCCAGCGACTGGAGAACGCCCCTCAGCTCGAGGTGACTATGGGAGTGCCATGGGAGTACAAGGTCCTGAAGTTCGCTCCTGGGCGAGGCCTCGGGGTCTTCGCTGGCAGTAACGTCAAGGCCGAAGCCGTTGAGCAGCAACTCAACCAGCTCGGGAAGGATGGATGGGAACTCGTGACCAGTGTCTCGTCCATCGGCCAAGGCTCGACGACGGAGCTCGGCCTGATTCTCAAGCGGCCGAAATGATCGACCGCGAATTGGAGGCGGCAGCCACGACTCCGGCCACGGGCCGTCACGGTACGGCTATGCGGCCAATCCCAGCGAAGCATACTCTAAGGAGTTAGTGCACCTGAGTCGGCTAGGCGTGGACGCGCCATTCCGCGAGATATGACGGCCATCAAGAACTCGGTCGAGCAGGACCTCGCACTCCGGGAGGAGTGCGACCGACTGACTATAGACATAGAGCACTGGCTCAAGGACTGGGGGTGGACTGGACGACATGGCCTTTCTGGCGCAGTGGCCGGACTGACGCAGTCAGGCCACGTCGGTTGTAGGAGTTCGATGCTGCCGTCGCGTCGACCGCTCCAATCGGCTCCCCGGTGGCCACTGGGAGGGGGGCCTCGGCGTCGCGCGCTGACGGATCAGTGCGAAAGGGAGTAAGTTCGCTCCAGTAGATATGGCGGGATGGACCGCGGCCGAGTGGCGTACCCACCGGGCCCGTCGTTCCTTCCGCAATCCGAGGCCAATACCTCAACCACCCGCCCTGCTCCCACAGCCGCATGAGCCCAACCCCTGAGCAACAAGCGCGCACTGAGATTGACCGCGCGCTGCAGCTTGCCGGCTGGACCATCCAAGACCGGGACGCGATGAATCTCACCGCCGGCGCCGGCGTGGCCGTCCGCGAGTTCAAGATGGCGTCCGGGCACGGCTTCGCGGACTACTTGCTGTTCGTCAACGGCAAGGCCGTCGGTGTCCTGGAGGCCAAGCCGGCCGGGTACGCGCTCACTAACGTCGAGTTGCAGGCCGATAAGTACGCCACCGGGCTCCCTGTTGGGCTCAACCCACCGGTCAATCCCCTGCCCTTTCTCTACCTGAGCACGGGCGTCGAGACGCGCTTCATCAACGGCCTTGACCCGGATCCCAAGACGCGCGCGATTTCCGCAAATCTGCCCGAGATTCACCGCCCGGAGACGCTCGCAGAGTGGATCGCGGCCGAGACTCTCGACGCCTGGGTGAAGCGCCTGCACGCCGAAGGCAGCGGACTCTACACCGCCGCCGACGACACCAGACCGTCGTCATTCCGCGGGCGGATCCGGACGATGCCGCCGCTTGAGCCGGACTCGCTGTATCCGAACCAGATCGAGGCCGTTACCAACCTGGAGGAGTCGTTCAGGCGCAACCGCCCGCGGGCACTCGTCCAGATGGCGACCGGGTCCGGCAAGACGAAGGCAGCCATCACCGCGATCTACCGTCTGATCAAGTTCGGCGGGGCCCGCCGCGTGCTCTTCCTCGTGGACCGCAGCAACCTGGGGGAGCAGGCCGAGAAGGAGTTCCAGGGGTACCGCGCCCCCGACGTCAACCGGAAGTTCACGGAGCTGTACAACGTCCAGCTCCTCAAGTCGAACACGATCATGGACTCGAGCCGGGTCGTGATCTCGACCATCCAACGGGTCTACTCGATGCTCAAGGGCGAGCCCGATCTCGACCCCGTGCTGGAAGAAGGCTCGCAGTTCGAAACGAGCGGCGTGGCCATGAACCAGCCGCTGCCGGTGATCTATAACGCCGGATACCCGCCGGAATACTTCGACGTGGTCGTGATCGACGAGGTCCACCGCTCCATCTACACGCTCTGGCGGCAGGTGGTCGAGTACTTCGATGCCTTCCTGGTCGGCCTGACCGCGACCCCGTCCAAACAGACGCTCGGCTTCTTCAACAAGAACCTCGTGATGGAGTACGACCACGCCCGCGCGGTGGCCGACGGCGTGAACGTGGACTTCGAGGTGTACAAGATCCGCACGAAAATCACCGAACGCGGCGCCACGGTCGAGGCCCAACCGGAGACGATGCTTGGCTACCGCCACCGGCAGACGCGGGCGCTGCGATGGGAGGCGCCCGATGAGGACCTCACTTACGACCCGAACGAGCTGGACCGCCGCGTCGTGGCGAGGGACCAGATCCGCACAATCATCCGGACATTCCGGGACCGGCTGCCCGTAGACATCTTTCCCGGCCGCAAGGAAGTCCCCAAGACGCTCATTTTCGCCAAGGACGATAGCCACGCCGAGGACATCGTGGAGATCGTACGCGACGAGTTCGGTCGGGGCAACGCGTTCTGCCAGAAGATCACCTACAAGGTGACCGCGGTGAATCCGCGCGACTTGATCCAGGCATTTCGGAACCAGTACGAGCCGAGGATCGCCGTTACTGTGGACATGGTGGCGACCGGCACAGACATCAAGCCCATCGAGATCGTGATGTTCATGCGGGCGGTGAAGAGCCGCGTGCTGTTCGAACAGATGAAGGGGCGCGGGGTTCGGGTCATCGACCCGAACGACCTGCGCGCAGTGAGCGGCCCGGACGCCTCGGCCAAGACGCACTTCGTGATCGTGGACTGCGTGGGGATGACCGAAACAGAGCTCGCCGACACGCAGCCGCTCGACCGCAAGCGGAACGTGAGCCTCAAGGCGCTGCTGGAGCACGTGGCGATGGGTGGGACGGATCCCGAGATGCTTTCTTCGCTCGCGAGCCGCCTGGCGCGGCTGGACCGCCAGTGCGGCGCCGAAGAGCGGGTGCGCATCGCCGAGGCGTCTGGCGGATCATCGCTGGCGCACATCTGCGGCGCCATCGTGGACGGAATCGATCCGGACCGCCAGGTCGAGAGAGCACGCCGTCAGTTCGACATCCCACAGGGCCAAGAACCCTCCGCGCAGCAGGTGAAACAGGCTGGCGAGATGTTGCTCAAGCGGGCCACCGAACCGCTCGCCACTCGACCGGCGCTGCGCACGCTCGTGCAGGACCTCAAGCGGGAGTTGGAGCAGGTGATCGACGAAGTCTCGCAGGACGAACTGCTCGAGGCTGGCGCGAGCGAAGATGCAAAGGAGAAGGCGCGGACGCTGGTGATGGATTTCGAGCATTTCATCGAGGACAACAAGGACGAGATCGATGCGCTACAGTTCTTCTACGCGCAGCCGTACTCGAGGCGGCTCTCGTTCCAGGACATCAAGGCCCTGGCCGATGCCATCAAGGCGCCGCCACGGTCGTGGACACCAGAGAAGCTCTGGCGCGCCTACGAGACGCTGGGTAGGGACAACGTGCGGGGAGCCTCGGGCAAGCGCCTCCTCACGGATATCGTTTCGCTCGTCCGGTTCGCGACTCACAAGGACGACGAGTTGGTGCCGTTCGCCGAGCAGGTGCGCGTGCGGTTTGGGCAGTGGATGGCCCAGCAAGAGAATCGCGGGCGGCAATTCACGCCCGATCAGCGCCGCTGGCTGGAGATGATGCGCGACCACATCGCAACGAGCGTGGAGATGACGGTGGATGATTTGGATTACGCGCCGTTCGCGGAGGAGGGAGGGTTGGGGAAGGCTTCACACGTGTTTGGGAAGGAATTGCGCGCAGTGCTCGATGAATTGAATGGGGCACTGGCGGCATGATCTCTGACAAGCCGCTGCCGCCGGGATGGACTGAAGCCGCGTTACCTGACATAGCGGAAGTCAACCCACCCAATCCGAGCTCGCTACTCACGGACGACACGCTCGTATCCTTCGTCCCGATGGCTGCCGTCGAGGCGCTGAGCGGTCGCCTTGACGCGAGCAACATCCAGCCGTGGAACCGCGTCAAGAAGGGCTATACACGCTTCCAAGACGGCGATGTGCTCTTCGCGAAGATCACGCCGAGCATGGAAAATGGAAAGGCGGCGGTCGCCCGCAATCTGTCGAAAGGCGTCGGTGCCGGATCAACTGAGTTTCATGTCCTCAGGCCAGGGCCCGCGCTCCAGCCAGAACTACTGCTTCATTACCTGCTCCAGGAAGGATTCCGCAAGGCAGCAAGGGCCCGGATGACCGGTACGGCCGGACAACTGCGTGTACCGAGCCGTTTCCTCGACGAGCAGACGGTCCCGCTCCCCCCACGGCTGGAGCAGCACCGCGTTGTCGAAGCCATCGAGTCCTACTTCACCCGGCTCGACGACGCCGTAGCGACCCTGGAGCGGGTGCAGCGCAACCTGAAGCGCTATCGCGCCTCGGTGCTCAAGGCCGCCGTCGAAGGACGGCTTGTACCGACCGAGGCGGAACTCGCCCGCGCCGAGGACCGCGACTACGAACCCGCGTCGGCCCTCCTGGAGCGCATCCTCGCCGAACGCCGCCGCCTCTGGGAGGAGGCCGAGCTGGCGAAGATGAAGGCCAAGGGTAAGGTGCCGAAGGATGACAAATGGAAGGCGAAGTACGGGGAGCCACTCGCGCCGGACGCGAGCGACTCCCCCGAACTGCCGGAGGGGTGGTGCTGGGCCAGCCCCGGCCAGTTCTTTTCGTGGTCGAGTGGTGAATTCCTTCCCAAGAAGGCGCAGAAGCAGGGGGCAGTACCCGTGCTGGGTGGTAACGGAGTCAATGGTTTCCACGACTTGGCTCTCGTAATCGAACCGACTCTGGTTGTCGGTCGAGTGGGGGCGCAATGCGGCAACATCCACCTAACCGATGGGCCGGCGTGGATCACGGACAATGCGATCTACGCATCGGAGGGCGGCGAGGTTGCAGTGCTTCCATTTTGGCGAATCGTGATGTCACTTAAACACCTCAACGCAAACGCCGGAGGTACCGGGCAACCGTACGTCAATCAGAAGCACCTCAATGATTTGGTCGTCGCGTTGCCCCCAGAGGCGGAGCAGCGACGGATCGTGGCAGCAGTCGAGACTCTTGTCTCTGTCGCGGACCACATGTCCGAGACTCTCAAATCGAACGCCGAGCAATGCACCCGCCTTCGCCAGTCCATCCTCAAATGGGCCTTCGAAGGCCGCCTGGTCGACCAGGACCTCTCCGAAGAACCGGCATCCGTCCTTCTCACCCGCATCCACGCTGAGCGGCAATCATCCAACGGCAATCCGCCCAAACCGCGCGGTCGCCGCAACGCTAAGTCAACGAACTCATGAGCGACGCCGCCAACCGCATCGTCCAGAAGCTCTGGTCCTATTGCAACGTCCTGCGCGACGACGGACTCTCGTACCAGGACTATTTGGAACAGCTGACCTTCCTACTCTTCCTCAAGATGGCCGACGAGCGCGCGCGGCTCAACGGCGAGGAGCAGGCGATCCCGCCGGGTTACCGTTGGGCGGATCTCGCCGCGCCGCAGATGGAGGGCGTGGAGTTGGAGCAGCACTACCGTGAGACGCTGCGCGAGCTGGGCCAGCAGGGCGGGATGCTCGGCCTGATCTTCGAGAAAGCGCAGAACAAGATCCAGGACCCGGCCAAGCTGCGCCAACTCGTCGTCGAGTTGATCGGGAAGGAAGACTGGTCGTCGATGTCCGCCGACGTGAAGGGCGACGCCTACGAAGGGCTGCTCGAGCGCAACGCCCAGGACACAAAGAGCGGCGCGGGGCAGTACTTCACGCCGCGCGTGCTCATCGACGCCATCGTGGACTGCGTGCGACCCCAGCCCGGCGAGATCGTCGCCGACCCCGCCTGCGGCACAGGCGGTTTCCTCCTCTCCACGCACGAGTACATCAAGAACCACTATGAACTGGACCGCGATCAGAAGCACTTCCTGCGCTTCGAGGCCCTGCGCGGTACGGAACTGGTGCCCAACGTCGCACGCTTGTGTGGGATGAATCTCTACCTTCACGGCATCGGCCCCGATGGCGCGGACGACCACGAACCTCCCATCCGGACCGACGACGCCCTGCGCGATGAGCCCGGCTCGCACGCCGATGTGGTGGTCACCAATCCACCCTTCGGCAAGAAGTCGTCGATCACGATCGTGAACGAAGAGGGCGACACCGACCGCCAGACGCTCACCTACAACCGCCCGGACTTCTGGACCACGACCTCGAATAAGCAACTCAACTTCGTCCAACACGTGAAGTCGCTGCTCAAGATCCACGGCCGAGCGGCCGTCGTCGTGCCCGACAACGTCCTGTTCGAGGGGGGCGCGGGCGAGACGGTGCGCCGCAACCTCCTCAAGGAATGCGACGTCCACACGCTGCTGCGGCTGCCCACCGGCATCTTCTACGCGCAGGGCGTCAAGGCGAACGTGATCTTCTTCGACCGGCGCCCCGGCGCCGAAGCCCCCTGGACCAAGACCGTGTGGGTGTACGATCTCCGCACCAACAAGCACTTCACACTCAAGACCAAGCGGATGGCCCGCACGGACCTGGACGAGTTCGTCGAGTGCTACCGCCCCGCGGACCGCAACAACCGCAAAGCAACGTGGTCCGAGGAAACGCCCGAGGGCCGCTGGCGCCCTTTTACGTACGACGAGATCGTCGCCCGTGACAAACTCAGCCTGGACATTTTCTGGCTTCGCGACGAGAGCCTCGAAGACTCCGACCGCCTTCCGGAACCTCACGTGCTCGCACAGGAGATCGCCGACGACCTCAGGTCCGCACTCGCACAGATTGAGGACGTGTTGGGCGATCTGGAACAACGCGTCGCTCAAAGCGAGTTGAGCGACGAATTGGCCTGAACGGGAAGCGGGCCAGACGACGGCTCGCCGTCGATGCGCGTGGATCAGCGACGACTACGTTTGACCGCGAGCCGCGCTTCCCGCTTCGCCTGGCGCTCGGACCACCGCGCGTGGGCCAGCGCGCGTTTCGTGCTCGGGATCCACGTCGTTCGACTGTACTCGCGGATCAACGGGCCCCTGTAACTGACCCAGAAGTCGCCGACACCACGTTTGGAGAGGATCTCGACGATACGGTTGGCCGCTTCGGCCGCCCCATGGACCGTCTTCATTGCAGATCCGTGGTCGAGCGCGGCCAGTACTTCATCTCCGACCACTGCTACATCCGGCCGTTCCCGCCGCACGCGGTCCTGCCACAGACGCCTGGTCCCGAGGAGGTTCGTCTCGGTGGTCCCGACGATAATGTAGACGCAGAGGAGAGACAGGAACGGCGACCTGTCGAGAGGATCGCCCGCGAGGCCGGTCAGCTGGGCGTCGTTTTCCGCGACGATGGGCAGACCTAACTCGGCGACGCGCCGATCGACCTCGCCATCCAGGATGGCCGAGCCGATCTGGACGGCGCGCGCATCCGCAGCGTCGTCGTCGGTCGTCGGGCTGAGCGACGGGTAGCCTTCGAGATCGAGCACGCAATGCGTCAACTCGTGGGCCACGATGGCCGGAGTGGCCCCGGCGCTGAGATCGAGATGCAATCCGGCAGAATTGGACTTGAGGCTGCCGAAGGTATGAGCCGGCGCGGATCCGCTGACGAAGAGCGGCACACTGAGCCGTTCGTCATCGTCTGCAGCGATTAGGGAATCGTGGACTTTCCGCAAAATCGGTTCCACGTGGTGCAAGCTGTGCCTGATCTCGGCACCGGATGAACCCTCGGTCAGACAGAAGACGTGGAGCATGTGAACCTCCCGTGAAATAGCGTTAGGGGGAGCAGCGATCAACCATGACCTGGTCTCAATTCGACCATACCCGATGCGACCGGCGTTCTCCAAACCGGCGGCCAGCACACGTTCGATGGACCGAATCGCGGCAGTATCGCATACCTACTCCCAGCGTAGGTGACTTCGTTCTGCATCGGCAAGGCCTGGACGCGGCAAGCCAACTGGCGGCGTTCAGGTCGCGCGATCGGTGACGCGAGGGGTCCCCCCGGGGCTCCGCTGTGCGCAGGTGTCCGCGATCACACTATTGGCACTGGACGCGTACCGGGCATTCGGTGGCACGGGGAAAGACCGGTAGGGTGCCCTCGCAACAAGGTCCATTCACCTTCACCGCGAGCACCCCATGACCACCATTGCCCACGAGCCCGAGCAGTTGGAGTTGCCCCTGCCGGCGGCTCCCGACACGACCCCGATCCTCGCCGTCGTCGAGGCGCGCCTCTCGGCGATCACGACGCGTGCCCTGCCCCGCGCCCAGGCCCGCCTCGCCTTCCTCCAGGCCGTCTGGGAGGCGACGGAGCCCGATGCCCGTCCGGTGTTCGTGGACGGTGAGCCGCCGATTCTATGTCATCCGGCGGGCGCCGAGCGGTTTTCGTCGGCTGCGGCCGACGCGTCCGCCCTGACTGCCGAGGCCCGCGCGCTCGCAGACCTGCAGGCGGCCATCGAGATCTACGATGCCGGTGGAGCGCTCGTGGTCGGCGAGATGGGGGACCGTGCGGACGCGCCGGCCAACGAGCGTCGAACGGCTCGCGCGCCGGTGCGGCGAGCGGGGTTCACCGACCTTCAGGCCCGCACCGAGTTCGCGCACCGGTTGCGTCAATGCGTCGAGCAGGTCGCGCGGGAGCGACAGGCGGCGGTGACCGCCGGCGATCTGGCGACCGCCACCGCGCTGAAGGCCGAGTTGGCCGCGCTTCGCGCGCGCGTGCGTGAGGTCACCAGCGTCATTCGTCGCCGCCCGCGGAAGGTCGAGGCGGCGGATCGGGAACGCATGGGCACGCGGCGGATCGCGTAGCGCGGTCGCGGGCAGTCGATACCGGGGGAGCCTGTGTCGGGCTTCTCCGGTTTCGGCGCGTGCGCGCGGCAACGCGGGCGCGTGGCGGCGTTGCGACGTCCCGCATCGGCGCGGATCCGTGCCGACGCACATTCTGGCGTCGGCCCCAGGACCGGTAGGGTGGCAACACACTCTCACCCACCCTGCCATGTCCACGCATCGCCACGTACGCGTCGAAGTCGAAGGGATCGGGCCGAACGGTCGCCGCGAAACCTTCTCGACCAGCATCATTGCATCCGACTCTTCCCGCGCGCGCGGGGCGCATATCAAGGAAGCCCGCTTCCGCGCCAAAGTGTGGGGCCTGCGCGCCCCGCTCCGCATCGTCGGGGAGAACGTTGGCATGTCCGTCGCGGCCCCCGCCGAGCGGTGGCTTCGGGAACGTCCCTGGCGTCGCAGCGTCCCGGCCGCCGCGCCGGTGGCGCCCAAGTTTCGTGGTCGGGCTCGAGAGCGTAGCCGCCTCAGCGGCGCTGGTCCCGCGTGGCACCGGCGCAGGCACGACACACGCTTCGCTCCGTTGCACCGGCGCTCATTTGGCGCGGCGCCCTGCCAGAGCGCGTCGTCCTGGGCACTTTCCCTCCACACGACCCTTGGTCCCTACGCCCGGCCAGCTACCGACCAGGCAGAGGCCGCGGGAGCACGAAAGGCCCCAAGGTCCGAGCCCTGGCCCTGCTCCGCACCCCGCCGTTTGGAATCCCATGCCCCACCGGGTACGGTGGCTTGGAGATGACGGCCCCGGTCCCCCGGCGCAGGCCGCATTGGAGCCCCCGCCGGCCCCCCTGGTCGATGCCTCGACAGGTCCCCTACCCTGCCTGAGCAGGCGTTCGATCCGTCCTCATGTCATTCCCCTCAGCCATCCCGTCAAATGCAGCTCATCCACGCCGTTCTTCCCATGCCCCAGCTAGTGTTCGCGAATCACGGCCCCGCCCTGGTCTCCACGAACTACTGGGAGACCCCGCTGGCGGACGCCGGGTTGTTCTTCCTGACCTGGCACCGCGGTGTCGCGCGTCTCCTCGTCCCCCAGGTTCACGAAAGTGCCCTTGCCGACACGGCCACCGGCCGGGAGGTCCTGATGACCACCGGCGTGTTTCACGACCGCAAGGACTACCTCGAAATCATGTGGGAGGACGACTCGGATGCCCCGTTCAGCCTCCTCCTCGCACCCCAACAGGTTCATCGCCAACCGTCCGGGGCGGATGCCGCCGGCGCCACAACGACCTGCGATGTCTATGTGGTTGGTTTTCGGGGAACGCCGCTGCTAGCCGGCGAATGGCCGGCGCGACTCCGGAAGGGCACCTCTCTCCCGAACCTGACGCCCTGGGTTCGGTAGAGGCGAACCCATCGTGCATGCCAGAACGGCACTCAGCGACGCACCGGGAACCAGCTGCCAATGCGCCAGCCGGTTGGAGCGGCGCCCACGCTGCTGGGCCACGCATGGCTGACTCGTGCGCCAGGATTCCAATGAGCGCCTCGGCCTTCCCCCGGCGCTGACGAGGCCGATCGGAGAATGTGGAAAAGCCAGTAGGCTGTCGGTGGACACTATACTAAGGAGAAGCAACACATGCTGAACGAAACGGAACTCAAGTGGCTCGGCGACCTGAACACCGAGTACCGCGCCGCCTTTCACGTCCTCACAAGCGAGGCGTTCGCCGCTGATGCCCGCGTTTGGGGCCACGTCCACCTGTATGGTATTGATTTCCCGACCATCTTGGCCGACGAGACGTGGTGCAGGGACGAGTATGAGCTGCTGACCATCGCCGCGTCGCTCTTCAACGGTGGCGGCTCGCCGAATCTCAACACCGCGTTTGCGACGCTCTCATCCGACTGGACGGAACTGGCCATTGAGGCCATCCGGATCCGCGCAGGACTCGCGGGGCTGCGGACGTACCGTGTGATGGCGGATGGCGTACCTGCAGGGACGGAACGCGGCCGCTCGCGCCTGCATGCACACACTCTGGCCACCTGCCGCCCGGATCTCAGGGGCAAGTCCATCGCCCTGGAAAGGATCGATGCCGAGCCAGACACTACTCCCACTACGCAGCCAAGGCCATCGACAGATTCGTAGCCTCGGCCTCGCCGTCGCTCCGTCTGCCGGCACACAACATCAGGGACTCCCCTACGCCGCACGTGCAATGAGTACTCTATGATCCCCGCCGCCACCTTTCATCACGGCTGTTGGTTGGAGGCACCTGTGTCGCCAACAGGTTCGGGCATTGAACCGATCTTTGTCATTCTACGAGACTTTGTGGAGTACCGGGCCGCGTTTGACGTCCTCCGGCCCAGACGCCTTCGACAAAGGCAAAACCCCGTGCCGTTCACTAACATAGACGTATGCACAAGAGACTTCCCAGACGCGCACCGCGTGGTAGCTGCCACCAGCCTTACCGTCTCGACATTCGCCCCCTTCGGGAAGATGGAGCGGATGCCCTGCTTGCAGCGCCGCAAGGAGCGGCGAACGGCGCCAACACGATGTCCGCTCCCTTCGCCCCCGACGACATTCTCTTCCGTGCGAACCATCCAGACGAGGCCGTCCAGATTGACCTGTTGAAGCGTGGCACCGGCATGATGCTTGGGGGTGAGGACGACTTGGGCGGCGTCGCCCGCCATGCTATAGCCGCCCACGCCGAAAAGGAGGCACGAAAGGAGGGCAAGCTATGGACGCCGTTGCTGGATGCCGTAGCCTGCGAAATTGCACGTACAGAAACTGCGCGAGTCTCTCCGGTGGCCGACGGCGTTCTACGGTGGGCGGTGCGTGCACGTACAGCCTCGCAGCTTTGGCCGCTCCTCGACTTCCGGTACCCGCCGATCCGAATGGCGGCCATGCGACGACTTCTAGTAGTGGACCCACCAGGAGCAAAGGAAAGACTGTCGCGCGAACCGAGCCTCCTTGATGCCTTCATTACAGAGCAACGTCTACCCGTAAACGCGTGCTGGCGGCTGGCCGAGTGGGCTATAGACAGAATCGCCCGGGCGGAATCCGCTCCGCCGCTGCGGAGGAGGCCAGACTCGGAGCTGCCGTGGCATGCGATCCGTAGCCTGCGTACCATGGCAAACGTACGATCTCTCCCATCGTTCGTGCCGCTCGCTCTGGCGGATTTGTGGCGTGGTCGAGCTCCGACGCACCGGCCCGACAAGTTGCGGCCGGGTCGACGCCCATCCCGCTTCGCTAGCGCTTGGGCTCACATTGCGCTCGTCGAACTCCTGCCGTGGTGTCCGGCAAGACGCCGGGCACGTGCTCTCCTGCAGTGGTACCAACCCGGGCCGCGATTCCCTTGGTTGTCCGTTGACCTCGAGAACGCGAACCCTTCTGCGTCGATGCTCCGGCGGATTGCGCGCCAGCTTCGCCGCGACGATTCCACTGGATGGCTTGACTTGCAACGGAACGGGAGCGCACGCAGAGACCTCGTAGTGCGCCGAGAGATCTTCGGACGGGCAACTAAGGACTGTCTCGGGTCCTCACGTCTGATGCCTCGGAACTCCGGCGAATGGAGCCTGCTCTTCACGAACCTGTCCAAGCAGCGGGGCGGGTGGGCCGCATTGTTCAGCATCCTGGACCAAGCCCCCAGCGTCGAACTTGCGAAGATCGGCGAACGAAGTTGGCGCAGCATACTGCCTCGGCGGCTCGGCCCGCAGAAGAGTACAACTCTGAGGCTCATGGCGGTGTCCTTGATACCCGGTGCCCGCCAACGTGCTGAAGTTCGGAGCGTGCTAATTGCGAGGAGGGACCCAGATATCCTCTTCTCCCTTTGCCTCACTGCGGAAGTAGACGAGTTACCCCCGCCCCTGGCCGAACTCGCAGACCTCGCTCCGGATTGGGCGCTCCAGGCACTCGACCGAGCGCCAGCGCTAGAAGGTAGGCTGACCCGACCCCAACTCACAAGACTATTGGAATCCGGGTACGAGCCGCTCAGGCACCGTGCCATGCACATCGCCACACACACGCCTCGACTTTGACCTTACCCCGGCGCTGGTTGCGGTACGCTCTTGGCCTCATCTCCAACGGGCGGTTATCCCCCTCTTTGCGACGGGCAGGTCTGCAAGGTGGCGAGGCCGAGATGCACAACGGGCTGGACGTCTGCCATCGACATGGGATCTCGCCGGACTGAGGACGGGGGTAAGGAGGCCAGGGCTCCGGACACGAACGCGATGACAACGCGCTGTGCGGCCGGAGCCCACCGATTAGACCCCTGTTTACGGATACCTATGAGACACTACTACTAAGTCGGAGCGATATCCAGAGCACCCTTTTCCGAGAGGTGCTCTATGCAGGCGTTTCAACGACGGGCGTTGGGCCAGCAGGCGGTGGCGGTGGTCGGGGTGGACGCGGGGAAGTTCAAGCACGCGATGGTGGTCCGGGTCAGCGGGGAGCCAGATTCGAAGCCGATCGTGTTCCCGGTGACTCGACCGGGCTTTGAGCATGCCGTCCGATCGGTGTTGGACCTGGTGGACGGGGCCGGCGGGCCGATCCTGGTGGGGATCGAGTTCGCCGGGATGTATGGCTTCACCTTCGCGCATTACCTACGGTCGCTCGACCCGCGGTTCCAGATCGTCTCGGTGCTGCCGGCGCATACCAAGCGCTGGAAGGAGGTGACGCACCGGCAGCCGCTCAAGACGGATGCCAAGGACGCGGTCGGCATCACTGATCTCGCCGCGCAGGGCCACTTCGTGTCGTTCCCCTTCCTGGCCACGGGCTACGCCGAGCTCCGGTATCTGCTCTCCGCACGCGAGCGCGTCTCGACCCTCCGGCGGGCGCTCATCACGCGGCTCCATACCTCGCTCGACGTGGTGTTCCCCGAGTTCCCGACGCTCTTCTCGTCCCCGGTGACGAAGACGGCGCGGGCACTGCTCCATGACTATCCGGGGCCGGATGCCCTCCTGGCGGCCCCGAAGCGCGACGTGCTGCGGCTGCTCCGGCGGGCGAGTCGCAATCACCTGAGCCTGGAGGCGTATGAGCACATCCTCGAGGTGGCCCGGCACTCGCTGGCGCTCCCCAGTGCGCAGGGCGCGATGAAGGACGAGATCCCGCTGCTGATCGATCGTTACGCCCTCTACGAGGCGCAACTCACGGCGCTGGAGGAGGCCATGGCCCGTCAGCTCGCCACCCTCGGCTCGGCGCGGGCGCTGCTCACGATCCCGAATGTCGCCCCGGTGAGTGCCGCGGTATTCCTCGGGTCGATCGGTGATCCGAAGGCGTATGACTCGTCCCGGCAGGTCCTGGCGCTCGCCGGCCTCACCCTGGTGGAGCGCTCGAGCGGGATCCACCTCGGCAAGCAGCGGATCTCGAAGCGGGGCCGGCCCATCCTGCGCAAGCACGCCCACCTCTTCGCGGTGCGCAGCATTCAGCGCGGCGGGCTCTTCCGCCGCGAATACGAGGCGCTCCTGGCGCGGAATGGGGGCCGGGCGATGCCGGCCCTCACGGCGATCGCGCGGAAGGGCCTCCGGCTCTTCTACGCCGTCGCCCGGAGCGAGGAGGCGTGGCGTCCGGCACTCCCCTCTGGCGCGTTGGACGAGCCCGGTGCATCGTAGCATCAGCGGTGCACGTTCGGCGGGTCGGGGACCAACGCCCAGCAAGATCTCGGCGCAGCGAGTGCAGTGCTCACTGACGCCCACCATGAGAAGCGGCGCCCCCGGCCCTGCGGGCCAGGCTCAAATCTCCAACAAAGGGGTTTCGAGGGGTCAGAGGAGCGACCGCCTCCTAAGGACTTTAAGAATCGAGCTACGCCGGTCCCGCTGATCCGTGCCACTGATTGACAACTGATGCCTATTCGCGTCGAACGCTGATCCGCATAATCGCTTCGTGGCGCTGCCCGGTGGGCACCGACCATCCAGATTAGAATCGATCGCGCTCGACGCGCTGGCGCACGCATATCAACGCCAAGCCCAAGGCCGCGGCGGAGGTCCGGGGGATCCGGATGAGGCGGAGCCGCAGTTCAGCTCTGACCTTCGTGTTGAGAAATGACCCCGCCGTGGCCCTCTGCGTCTTCCCTTCGGTTGCTACGGGCCTTGCTAGGGCGGCAATTCGGTGACGTGGCCTATGGAATCGATAGCGAAGGACACTCGACCGGTACCGGAAATGCTTACGCGATAGCACCCCGGCGTGAGAGACTGGGGGCCCTGATCGGACACGAAGCCATCAGGCGCTACGCCGTAAACGAGACTATCCATATCCGCGGTTCCATGCTGCGGCCCTACGACCCACATTGCGCCAGCGCCCGTGGTAGGATTCGCACAGCGGTCGACTCGGACTACGCCGACAGCAACGCCGCCAATAACGCCGCGGCTCTTACCGATCTTCAGCACAAGGTGATTCGCCGTTGATCCCGCTTCGACCCACACCGCAGTGCGTTGCGGACATCCGCACAGAACCAGTACGCAACTGAAAGTCGCGACCGCCAACAGGCGGTGATAAGACAATGATCGTCGCATGTGTCTCCGTTCCTTAAGGGATGTGCGCAGCCCAGCAGGAGCCGATCTTCCCGCGGAAACAGTCCTCCACGATTTGACCCTGTTGCTCCATCCCGTACCCGCCTAACCGCCTCCCATTCAACCTGTAAGCGTACGGGTTTCCACCGGTGATTTCGAACGCCCGTTCGTTTACTCCCTTCCTCAAGTATTCGGCAGCTCCCCACTTCTCGTACTGCACAACGTGCTGAGTCTCGTGGGCCAGACTTGCGAAGTCGTGAATATCATCGTCGCCCAAGAAGATGTTGTGTCCTAAGGTAACCGAGCGGCCACCACTGACCGTCAATACAGCCGAGCGAAGCAGGTTGGCGGCTTTGTCGTCGTTCCCTCTATAGACTTGGATATTGCTGCAATCTGCCTCGTTGCACAGGTTGCCAAGCTTTTGTCTCTCGGCAGCTGACAATGTGTCGAGGCCGAATGGATCCGTATAATTAAGAGCATTCTAACGTTGTACCCGTCCGCAATAGTGCATTGCGCCCATGGCGTCCTGGACACACGATTGTATCGTCGATTTCAATCGGATGCCCCCGTGACCTCCATCAACGACGACGCGGGCCGCGTAGTACCTTTTGCGCGAACCTATATGGTGGACGCCGCCTATGCCGAACTACTCGGCATCTGCCGGGGCGTCCTTGCCGACAACCGGCTGCCGAACGAAGAGATTTACGCGATCGACCAGGTGATCGAGGATACGACCTGCCCCTTCTGCGGCGAGCCAGCGAAGCGCGAGTACCATGCGCCGGGCTTTCCGGATCAAAGCCTGTACCTCGTCCATAACCACGGGCCAAGCGGCCGGTGCCGCGCCTACATCTTCGATCGTGGCCGATTCCATCAGGCATTCAAGTGGCCTGCCAGCGATCGCGATGAGAGGCGACAGATCATCGCGAAGACGTTCAACGGTGAGAAGCCGGTCGACATGCGGGGTTGGTGACGTATGCTTTACGGCTCCAGATACCGTGGGGAAACGTTCCACGTGCCGCCGAAGGGAGACCCGGACGACGACTCCACCGTGCCCTGTGTGAGGCATCTTGCCAACAGGAGAACCTACTTCATCACCACATCCGGCGAGGCATGGCGGATCGACGACATCCACGTCCTCGACGAGGAGGTGCGGAAGACCACACCGATCGGAGCGGCCCTAGCCCAGTCACGGGGTTCGTGAACGGCCAGGGCCTGAGGCGGACTTAGAGGTGCCGCCAGCACGAGTAGCTCGAACCTACGCCACCACTGCTCACGCAGCAAAAGAGCGCGGCGACGACCAGCGCGACACTGATCCCAGCCGTTCGAACCGGGCGAACCATGAAAAACGATGATCATTTCGACGACTTCCGCGATCACACGCTCCTCAAGCATGCGATTCTCGAGGCCTACCTAGAAGCCTGGGCGTTCAAGCTGATTCAGTGGGGCGGTGGAGGGCGGCACCTGTATGTCGTCGATGGATTCGCTGGCGCGGGCAAGGACGCGGCGGGCAACCCTGGGAGCCCGCTTGTTGCCTGTCGTATCGCGGCGAAAGTCCGGGGTGCCATGAGTGCCAAGACGCCACCCATCGACGGCCGAGTTACCGTGATCGCAGTTGAAAGTCACAAGAAGCGATTCGCGGCTTTGCAGAAGGCGCTCGGCAGCTTTCTAGAGGATCCGGAGGTCGCATCCGCCTACTGCAGCGAAATGCACGAGCGAACTGAGGAGTTCGCCCGGCGTGCCGGTGATGCGCCTACTCTCTACTTTCTCGACCCGTTTGGCGTGAAGGGACTCCGCGCATCCGGCTACCCCACAATGCTCCACGGGCCAAGCAACGAGATATTTGCCCTGTTCGCCGACATCGGCGCCGTTCGCCTACGCGGTGTTGTGCACGGAACTGATCAAAATGAGCAACGGATTCGGGACGTCTTGCAAGCTCCGTCGATCTTTGAAGAGTGGGATCAAGCAGAAATCGCGGAACTCAAAGCGGAAAGCGCCGCCAAGGCTGCGTGGCGGGAGCGGTTCGCGCCGGGAGCAGAAGCGGCAATCACAGATGCGCTGGGAGATGACTCTTGGATCGCCGCGCTCGCCGGGATGACGCCGGACGAAGCTCGCCAAGAGTTGCTTCTCCGGTTCGGGCTCAAGCTACGCCAGGCGGGAGCAGCTCACCTTCTTTACATCCCGATCCGGGACGCGAAGGGCGTGCACAAGCACTTCTTGATCTACGCCACGAAGTCCCGCATGGGCCTACGCGCCATGAAGGATGCCGTAAGTGAAGGGCTGAACCGGAAGGACCTAGCACCGGTCATGCGCGACCGAATCCGCGATGATCTGCGAGTGCCGCTGCATGCGGTCTTGGATCAACTCTCAGCGAAGTTTGCGGGGCAGACGGTTCGCTGGACCGACAAGAAGGGAAAGGATGCCGGCACAGTACGGGGCTACCTGCTAGCGGAAACCGACGTCTTCACATTCCAATGCCCCGATATCCACGATGCATTGAAGTCGGCCAGCGTACTGTCACGGCGGAAGGTGGACATTTGCGACTTCCGCGGCCAGTCAACCGACCCCTAGTTCGACGGGGTAGTCAGCCCAAATTCTGCCATCGAGCTCCCGCCCGCCAGCTTTCGGCGTTCGCCCACCCCATTGCTTCCAGAAGAACGCGACCTCCTGGCGTTGACAGAGGTCGCGAAGGCCCCGCGCCCAACTTGGGTCACACGAACGATAGTCGGCCCCGCTTTCACCGCCGCCAATCACCCATTCGATGCCCGTCAGATCAAGATTGTCGAGCGGCCCAAGCAGAGGCTCAGCCGAGATGAATCGGACGCTGGCCTGGTAGATACCGCGCAACGCGTCAGCCCGCTTCGCGACATCCATGTTCTCGATCGAGGTCCCGATCCACACGTTCGGGCCCCACGGCAGTTCATCCGCAAGCCGGAGCGCTCGCTCGGGTCGTTTCGTCAGCACCTGAAATTGGTGCCAGTCGGCGGCGTGCATCACCTCGAAGACCCGCCGGATCTGGTCGACGGAGAAATGAGCGTGGAAGATGTCCGACATGCTGTTCACGAAGATCCGCCTCGGCTGCTTCCACGAGAGTGGCCTCTCCAGTCGATCCTCCCATAACCGCGGGGCGAACGGGTCGGCGCGGTTCGCCGGTGTGTCTTTGACCGGGAGCTGGCGGAGATAGGTCTCGCGGGTCTTCGTGTGGGCCAGGGTGTGCGCGTAGCAGTGATCACAACCCTTCGAGATCTTGGTGCACCCGGTCATCGGGTTCCACGTCTCGTCGGTCCATTCGATACCGGTCGGCATATGCGACCTCGTGCAACAGGCGAAAGAACATGCGAGCGGCGAGCGGCCGTATCATGGCCGCACCTCCTGACGCTGTCAATCGGCGGGCGACGGCGCCAGCAATGATGTCGAACCTGATGGGCTGGAAGCGATGAATAGCTCTCCAATCGCCTTCGCTTTCGGGCCATTACCAACGGTGCAGCTCGTGCGGACGCGTTCGGCTGGAAAGCCCGACGGTCTCCAAGAAGCGGATCGCGCCTGCCACCGTTCGTAAGAGTCGTGCTACAACGCGACACACCCGAATATACACCGAAATCCGCCCAGCGCCACCCTCACGCAACGGTGCGCCCTGGCGATTTGTGATCGAGCGCTGCCAACCTGACGAAGGTGCGAATAAGGCGACATCAGTGTCCGCGGCGCACGCCGTCCTTAGGACAAACATCGCCGAGGCGGCTCGGCCGAACGCCGAGAGGCCGGTAGGGTGGTGCCGCAACATCATCCGACCACCTTCACCGCGAGCCCTCCATGACCACTCTCAGCAACGCCCCCGTGCAGTTGACGCTGCCGCTGCCGCCCGCCCCGGACATCGCACCGACCCTCGCCGCTGCCGACGAACGCCTCTGGGCCATCAAGACCCGCGCGTTGCCGCAGGCCGAGTCCCATCTCGCGTTCCTCGAACGCGTTTGGGTGACGTCCCGCAACGATGCGGTCCCGGTATTCGCCCACGGCGAGCCGCCGGTGCCGTGCCACCCGGCGGGTGTCGACCGGCTGTCTGCTGCGGCGGCCTACGCGTCCGCTCTTGCGGTGGAAGCGGCGGCCCTGACCGCGCTCCTGGCGGCGATGGAGACGTACGCGGTGGGCGGCCCAATGGTGGTCGGCGGGGATCAACAACCGCGGTCGCCACGCCGATCGCGCCGACGTCGGACCGAGCCGGCCGGCTTTTCCGATCTCCGAACGCGCACCGAGTTCGTGCGGCAGCTGCGTCAGTACATCGCAGCCGTGGAGCGCGAATTGAGGCCGGCTATGGCCGTGCGGAACGCGGCAGCCGCCGCAGACCTCAAGGCCGAGCTGGCTGTGCTTCACGCGCGCCTCCGCGAGGAGGCCGGCGTGGTTCGGCGTCGACCGCACGCGACGGACGTAGATCGGCCCCTGTCGGAGTCGCGAAAGATCGCGTAGCGGCGTGCGTGCCCGAGGTGCAGACCGGGGGAGGCTGAGAGCGGCTCCTCCGGCTTCTGCGCGTCCTCCCGCACGAACGGCGACAGAGCGATTGCTGCGGCGGTGCCCCCGGGGGAGCGGCGATGGAACAGGCCGCGTTCCGGCGTGGAGCGGGAGACCGGTAGGGTGACGGCATACCCTCACCCACCACACCATGTCTACGCATCGCCACGTCCGTGTCGAAGTGGAAGGAACCGGCCTGGACGGCCGCCGCGAAGTCCTCGCGACCAGCATCATCGCCTCCGCCGAGCAGCGTCTTCGTCGCGCGCACCTCATCGAAGCGCGGTTCCGCGCACACATACTGGGACTCCGCGGACCCTATCGGATCGTTCGAGAGACCGTTGGAATGTCGGTTGCCGCCCCGTCGGGCGAGCGATTCCTCCGAGACCGCTTCTGGAGGCGCCCGGCTCCAGACGGTTCGCCAAATCGCCTCTCCGGGCCGCGCCACGCAGAACGAGTGAGCGCACCCGTCCCGGTAGCCTCTTGATATGCCAAACCCCTCATACGGCGCCGGCGGGCCCCGGCAGACGGTCCAACTGGACCTCTTCACTTCCAGGGGCGGCCCCGACGGAGCCTTCCGGGCGGTGCGGCGCGAGGCGGCCAGAGGCTCGGTGAGCCCCGGCTGGTGGCGGTATATCGAGCCGCTGTTCGACCCCGCCGATCCGATCGATATCCATGTCTGCGAAGAACGTGACGGCGAATTGATCCTCGAGGCGGTGCCCGGTGATCCCTCGGCGGACACCCTGGGCGTGGTCATCGCCCGTATCCGCGAGATCACCGGCCAAACGTGCGGGTGCTGTGGCGCCCATGGCGGGCGGCCGGTTCGGATCGCGATGTCCCACTCCACACGATGCGTGTGCGCCGCGTGCGAGGCCCGGCTCCGAAACGGAGAGGACTATCTGGGCATCGCGGACGACTTCTGGCGACTCGATGGAAAGCGCCGGGCGGCGCCTCTGCAAGTCTCCGTGCGAGACGGTGCCCATGCCGGCCCGGTGGAGAAAGCAACGCGCCCACTCGTCATCCTGGCGCCTGATGATCTGCGAACCGTTATCCGGGAGATTCGTGATCGCCTTGCCGAGGACATCGTCGGCCACCGCGACAGCATTGCACGCTTGGCGCTGCTGGGCGGTCTCCACATCGGCGCCGGGCTCCCCCGTGGCGGCCGCGCGCTGATCATCGGGCCGTCCGGCGCCGGCAAGACTTCTTTAATGAATGCACTACGACGCGCGCTGGCGCCCTGGGGCCTGCCCTGGGTGACCGTCGCCGCCACTGACCTAAACTCCGCCACATGGGCTGGCGGGATCTGGATCGGCGCCGCGGTCGAGTCGGCTCTCGGGCCACTCGCACCGGACAACCCGCTCGCGCGGCATGCCGTTGTGATCATCGAGGAACTGGCACACGCGCGCGTCGACGCCGACGCAAGCGGGAACATGAGG
>Ga0307375_10001679_pt1 | contig 23720 bp, 30 predicted proteins | sample TR1MG_FD_202531 | JGI IMG/M metagenome (GOLD analysis project Ga0307375, IMG submission 202531) | Soil microbial communities from Risofladan, Vaasa, Finland - TR-1 | ecosystem: Environmental > Terrestrial > Soil > Coastal area > Acid sulfate soil | place: Finland: Risofladan, Vaasa | collected...
TCGGCTGTCCCGCTTCAACTTTTTTGAGATTGCCCTCGGCTGATTCTTTTTCCTTTTGCAAAACCTCGAGTTCGTTTTTATGCGAAGCGATTTCCTTATCCATTTCGGAAATCTTTCCGCTTAATTCGCGAAGTTGGCTCCCGAAAAACATATTTTCCGATTCACGAAGTTCCTGTTCCAAAGTCGAGCGTTTTTCCCAGCGTCCCGTCTGCCTTTTTAGCGAACGGAGATGCGGAGCAAGCTCTTTCATAAGAGCGTCCACTTTCTCGATATTTATCTGCGTGTTCTTTAACCGGCGTTCGGCTGCGTTCTTTTTGAGCTGATATTCGCGGAGTCCGAGCATTTCCTCGAGCATTTCCCTGCGGATTGCCGGCGTTGCCTGTATGAAAACATCACTGTTGCCCTGGCTGATAACAACCAGCCCTTTCGTGCCTAAACGGGCTTTGGCGAAAAAGTCTATGAGGTCTTTGAGGCGGACTTCCGCTTTGTTTATGAAATATTTGTTGTCGCCGTCCCTGCTGACCTGTCGGGTCACGACTATCTCCGAAAATTCCGAAGGAAAGAAATTCCCGCTGTTCTCGAAATAAAGCGACGCCTGCGCCTGCCCCACGCGCGGACGCTTCGGCGTTCCCGCGAAAATAAGGTCTTCGGCTTTGGCTCCACGGAGGTTCTTCGATTCCCGTTCGCCCAAAAGCCAGCGAATGCCGTCTATGACATTCGATTTCCCAGAACCGTTCGGACCCACGATAGCCGTGATTCCCGTCGGAAATTCTATCGTCGTTTTTCCCGCGAACGATTTGAATCCGTTAAGTTCGAGCCGTTTTAAAAGATGATGGGGCATAATGAAAATTAGAAATTACGAAAATGAGATATTGGAAAATTATTTGTACTTTTTTAAAGCTTCCTTTGCCGCTTCGATTTCGCCTTCCTGTTTGGACGCTCCCCTGCCTTCGGCAATTAATTCTTCGCCGAAATAAACTCCTATTTTGAATTGCTTTTCGTGAGCCGGTCCCGTTTCCTCGATTACTCCGTATGACGGCGTCACTTTCATTTTATCCTGAATCAGTTCCTGAAGCTCGCTCTTGGCATCCCTGTAGCTTCCCGTCTTGAGAACCTCGTCGATGTGAATGAAAATAAATCTGCTTATGAATTTTTCCGCCACCGTGAAACCTCCGTCCATATAAAGGGCTCCGATAAGCGCTTCCATCGCATTGGCGATGATGACTTCTTTCGCTTTCACCGAGCCTCCTTTTTCTCCCTTGGACATCATTATGAAATCTTCCAGGCGGAGGTCGGAACCTATTTTCGCAAGCATCTGATAGTTCACCAGTGCTGCGCGCAGGACCGTCATCTTACCCTCGTCTTCTTTTGGAAATTTTTTAAAAAGCGATTCGCTGACAGCCAGCTCCAAAACCGCGTCGCCAAGGAATTCCAGACGCTCATTATGCGGCAGATGCCATTTCGTATTTTCGTTCAGATAGGAACGGTGCGTCAGCGCCTCGACGAGAAGGTCTTTGTTTTTAAAATCGTATTTGATTATGTTTTCGAGTTCTCCCGAAGTTATATTCTGGCTAGTCATTATATTAATTATCAATTTCTAATTTACCCGCCTGCGCCGAGGCTTCGGTGGGCAGGCAATTTTTAGTGAATTTTCAATTATAAAATCTGTTTGTAAATTGGGTCATTGGAATTTGATTGTAAATTGAGAATTGTAAATTGAGAATTTTATTCACTTTTATTTTTCTTTGGCTTTTCTTCCGGAACTCTTCCTTCGTTCTTTTCCATCTCCCTGTAAACCGTTCCGAGCACGCCGTTGATGAACTTGACGGAATTCGGGCCGCCGTAATTTTTGGCGACTTCAATGGCTTCGTTTATGGCAACCTTCGGAGGCACTTCTTCCCTATCGGCGTACAAAAGCTCGTAAAGCCCTATACGGAGCACGTTTCTCTCAACCATGGCGATCTTTTCGAGCGGCCACTCCGGCGCCGCCTTCTCTATTATTTTATCGATTTTGTCCAAATGCTCGACTATGCCCTTCAATATCCGCCAGGCAAAATCGGGCTCATCTATGCCCGGAGCGAATTCGGTAAGATTGCGCTCCAATATCTCGGTGACATCTTTTTTGCGATGATAAAAATCCCATTCGTAGAGGGATTGGAGAACAACGCTTCTTACTAAATGTCTGGTGGCCATTTGACTGAGCTTAGGTCTTGGTGCTTGGTGCTTGGAATAAAACCGAAAAAACCATTTTTATTTCAGCAGTCATTTATTTTTTCAAATTTCTATTTCAAGTTCTAAATACTAAGTTCCAGGTTCTATTTCTTCCCGCACTGGGCGCAAGTTCTGTGTGGCGTTTTCGGCCCGCCGCATGTTTTACAAACCAAAAGCTTCACTTTTTTCAAAGCTAAATGCGAGCGCCTGCGCCCGACTTTTCCGTGACTGTGATGTTTTACTGGTACGCCTCCCATGCTTAGTTTTTGTTAACGAGTTTTGCGAGTTTAGAAAAACTTGCACCCCGCCATCGGCGGGGTCCTCGATTCTGTGTGCTCGCTATTATTCACACAAAACCAGGAAAAATCTTACATCCCGCCAACGGCGGGATTGCCGATTGATAGTTAGATTGTATCTCCAATTTCAAAATAAATCAACACTTACTCCGCCGATGGCGGGGTCTAAGATTTTCCAAGAAAATTCCTACGATTTATCTTGTAATTTTCGGGAAAATCTAAGAAACGTCAATCTGTGGACTTCGCTCGGCCCGTATTTTCTGATGGCATTCATATGGGCGCGCGTTCCGTACCCCTTGTGGACTTCAAAGCCGTAGGCAGGGTGCTTTCTTGAAAGTTTTTCCATATATTTATCCCTCCTGACTTTGGCAATGATGGAAGCCGCTTTAACCGCGGTTATTTTCTCGTCGCCCTTGATGACCGTTTTTGCCCCGTACTCCTCGCCGTTCTTGATGAACAGCCCGCCGTCCAGGAATATCTTGAAATTATCCGGCGGCAGCCCGAGCGAATCTATCAGCCTGTCCGAAGCGCGGCTGGCAGCGCGGTTTGCCGCCTGCGATATGTTTATTCTTTCTATTGCCCTCGGATGAACGCCGGCTACCTTATAAGATATTTTCTTAACGGATTTGAAATATTCCGTCCACAATTTTCTCATCTTCGGAGAAAGTTTTTTGGAATCTTTGAGCGTGCCGAGTTTCTTTTGCGATATCCGCAAATTGGCAGGCAGGCAAACCGCCGCCACGACAACCGGTCCGGCAAGCGCTCCTCGCCCGACTTCATCTATCCCGATGATATATTTTTTCTTGCGCGCCTTCATCTGTTTAAAATAGCAAAATGGCGGTGAAAATAAAAATGCCGCAGTAGGCGGCATTTTTACAATTGCTCGAATATCCCAATATCTTAATCTCTTAATTACTTTTTCATCTTGAGGATTATCCTCTTCTCTTCCGGTTTTACCGAATCGATTACGAATTGTTTGGATTCTTTCGGAACAAGGACTTTTTTCATTTCGTCGGCGCCGCCGAATTCTGAAATGTGTATGAGACCCTGAATTCCTTTGTCGAGCTCGATAACCGCTCCGAAAGGATTGAACTTGTAAACGGTGCCCGTGACCTCCTGCCCCGCTTTGAAGTGCGAAGCGACATCCTGCCACGGGTCGGCTTTCAAAACTTTCATCGAGAGAAAAACTCTGCCTTCTTTAATGTCTATGATTCTTACTTTGACCGGCTGGTCGATAGTGACGACTTCCTTGGGGTTATCGATAATGCGGTGCTCGACTTCCGAGATGTGAACCAATCCTTCAATCTGCGGGTTATCGACGAACCTTACGAAAATTCCGAAATCTGCGATTCCCGAAACGATTCCATCGACATCCTGGCCGACTTTGTAGGCGGTCAAAAGCTCTTTAACGTTCACCGATAGAAGTTCTCTCTCGGAAATTATCAGTTTGTTTGTGCGCGGATTAACGGCTATGACTTTTACTCCGAGTTCCTGCCCGATGAAATTCTTGATGGCGTCGATGCTCTTCTGCTGGTCGCCTTCGGCGGCCTTCGGATAGTGTTCCTGAGAAAGCTGCGAGAGCGGCAAGAAAGCCTTAAGTCCGACGAGGTCGGCAAGCAAGCCGCTCTGGTTGGAACCGGTTATCTTCACCTTGACGACTTCTCCGCTTTCCTGAAGTTCCTGGACCTGGTGCCAGAGCTTCTGCTTTCCGGCTTCAGCGAGAGAAAGTTCTATATATCCCCCTTCGCCATCGGTCGTTTCCACGCGGGCTGAAATCTTACCGCCGATGTCAAGTTTTTTGATAATGTCACGCGCGTTTGAAAGTTCCACTCCGTAGACTATTCCGGTTCCGAATCTTCCCAAGTCAAAAAACACTCCTCTCGGGGTTTTCTTTATGAGTTCGGCTTCAACTATCTCGCCGTCCCGAAGGCGGACATTGGTAAGCTCGTCTTTTATGGATTCGAGCAGTGCGGTTTTTGAGTTTTTGTTTTCTGTGGTCATATTTTAATAACCTACAGATTATAAGGCAGTGGTAGTAGAAAAAGCAAGGTTTTTATTCCAAATTAAAAATATATCTTTACAAAAGTAAAAAATCATTGTATTGTATGCACTGGTATCGGAGCAACCCTGCACCGAGAAATTGACAAGGAGATCACCGTGATTGAAAAAATCCTTCTGATGTTTAGCGACAGCAAATTTGCGCAACAATTGGCCGACCAACTCAAAAAATTCGGCTGCGAAGTAATCCACAGCGCCTTTACGGAGCCTGGGATACCGTTCGGCGAGCTTGCCGCGCGCTACAACATCATCATCGTGGACAAGCAGTTCTGCGGCAACAGCCTAAGGACTGCGACATTAATACGCCGCTTGCGCAAGGAATTCTACGGCCCCATCATTGGCATTGAAACAATGTTTGGGGACGGCAGTATTTCTTTGCTGCAAGTCTCTGGATGCAACTGGATTCTGCAATGCGCAGAATTCGATACCCCACAGATAAACTCGGCAGTTTGCCGAGCGGTACAAGATGTCAGTTCGCTACTCGAGGAAATTCAGCCTTAGAAACCAATCGCCCGCCGGCGGCAGAAAATCTGCTTCGGCGGGCTTTCTGTTTTAATGCACAACCCGATTGCCCTAAAAACGCATTTAATATAAAATTATCGAATATGGAAACAATCGGCGGGAAAATAAAATGGATAGACCTGGTAAAGCCTGTGGGAGAAGACCTCGAGTGGTTACAGAAAAGTTTCGGACTGCATACTATAGTAATCGACGAGCTTAAAAATTATTCCATCCACGGCAGAGTGGAATCGTCCGACGGCTATCTTTATCTCATTTACCACTTCCCTATTTATGACGCCGTGGAAAAGGTATCCCGCCGCGCCGAAATAGATTTCATCATCACAAAAAAAGACGTAATAACCGTCCGCTACGACGATGCCGATGTTTTCGAGGATTTCAGGAAAAAATTCGGCGCAAAACCGGGCAAAGACTTCCCGTCCACCACGCTTGAGCTTTCCTGCCAGCTTCTTTCCCATCTCATAAATTTCAGCCAGCGCCAGCTGAATCACATTCAGGAAAAAACCGAATCTGTCGGCGCGGAACTTTTTAAAGGCAACGAAGTCGGACTTCTTAAAAGAATTTCCTACATCAAGCGCGACCTTTCCGAATACCAGCTTATCGCCAAACCGCAGCAGCATCTTTTTTCTTCTCTCGTCGAGCGAGGCCAGAATTTCTGGGGGCAGCAAAGCAAAGTTTATCTCGAAGACCTGCTCGGAAAATATATGAAGCTCCTTGCGCGCCTGGAATACCACCGCGAGGCAATATTGGATTTCGAAACCACCAATAACCAGCTTCTCAACGTCAGGAATAACGAGGTAATGAAAATGTTCACCATACTCGCCTTTTCCACATTCCCGCTTATGCTCATTGCCACTCTTTTCGCGATGCGCACCGGCGGCATTCCTCTAACCGACAACCCGGCAGGTTTTTGGCTTGTAGCCGGAGGCATGGCTGTCGCCATAATCGTTATGCTCGTCTTTTTCAAAAAGAAACGCTGGCTTTAGGGCTACGATTTTTACTTTTAGAGGGTCGTGTCGTTTTCTTCTGAAAACGCACTGCATCTCCTCGCCTTCGCTTGTCCGATACACCCTCTAAAAGTAAAACTCTCCGCTTTTGGAAAAATTTGAGAAACGAGAAAGTCCATACTTTTCAATACGGAATAGTTCGGGCTATAATCAGTTTTAATGCCACTGCGACTCTACAATACGCTCTCCCGGAAAATCGAGGAATTCAAACCCGCTAACGGCGACACCGTAAATCTCTATACTTGCGGCCCCACTGTTTATGACAGCGCGCACATTGGCAACCTGCGGAGCTATATTTTCGCGGATATTTTGCGCCGCGCGCTCAAATATAACGGCTATAAAGTGAACTGGGTGATGAATATCACTGATGTCGACGACAAGACCATTAAGCGCACCATAGATAAATACGGCCATAAAGCCACGCCGAAAGAGCTCCGCGAATACACAGATGAATATTTCGAGGATTTTAAAAAAGACTTGGCTGAAATAAATGTTCCGATTGATTCGGAAAACATCACTTTCATACGAGTTTCCGACAAGATTGAAGAAATAAAAAAATTCATCAAAGAACTTATAAAAAAAGGTTATGCCTACAAAACAGACGATGGAGTTTATTTCAGCATAGAAAAATACCAGAAGGAATTCGGCGATTACGGAGAACTTGTCGGGCCCGGTTTTCTCGAAGGCAAAAAAGTCGGTGCCCGCGTGAAAGTGGACGAATATGAAAAAGAAAATTTGAGCGACTTCGCGCTTTGGAAAAAACGCGACGAATCCGACGGAAATATTTTCTGGGATGACGAAGAGCTTGGCGAAGGCCTGCCCGACAGGCAAGACCAGGCGTTGCAGGCGGGCCGTCCGGGCTGGCACATCGAGTGTTCCGTCATAAACAAAGAAGCTTTCGGCGGGGCTCCGACTGACATTCACACCGGCGGAGTCGATTTGATATTCCCCCACCACACGAACGAGATTGCCCAAAGCCAGCCGCTCTACAAGCCGTTCGTCAATCACTGGTCGCACTGCGAACATCTTTTGGTGGATGGAAAGAAAATGGCCAAGAGCGCCGGCAATTTTTATACGCTTAAAGATTTGGAAAAAGAAATTTACGATGCAGGAATGTCATTTCGATACCTGACGCTCCTGACCAATTACCGCAAGCAGATGAATTTTACGATGGCTGCTTTGTCCGCCGCGAAGTCCGGATTGGAAGGATTGAATAAATATATAAGCGACGGAGATTTTGACCCAGCGGTAAATTACGAGGAAGATTTCAAAGACGACCTTGATGACGATCTGAACACGGCCGGCTCTCTCGGGGTCCTTTATACCCAGCTCGGCTACAAGGGCGATAGAACCTTGGCGGAAAAAATGGCCGATATCCTCGGCATTAAATTCATTAAGACGGCAGAGACAGCCGAAATACCCTTGAAAATAAAGGAGTTAGCCGCCGAACGCGAGAAATACAGAAGAAATGAACAGTTTATTGAAGCCGACCGCTTGAGAAAAGAAATAGATGCTTTAGGATTCATAGTTGAAGACACGCCGGAAGGGCCGGCGGTAAAGTCCAAATAATATGCCTTCCAGCAAATCCAAATTAAAACTTCCCCCGCAAAACCTTGAAGCCGAGCAGACAGTTCTCGGTTCCCTTCTTATAGACAAGAACGCCATCTTTAAAGTCGCCGACCAATTGAGGCCGGATGATTTTTACAAACCGGCGCACGAAAAAATATACGAGACGATTCTCGAACTTTTCGAAAAACACCACCCGATAGATATCCTGACTCTAACCAACCGACTTAAGGAGAAAGAAGTTCTTGGCGATGTAGGCGGTTCGGCGTATCTTGCCGAGCTTACCAATCAGGTAACCACATCCGCGCATCTCGAACACTTCGTAAAACTCGTCAGAGACAAAAAATTCCTGCGCGACCTTATCCGCGCGTCCTCGCAGATAAACGAAGATGTCTTCGAACCGACAAAAGAAGTTGAGGATATCATCGACAGCATCGAACAGAAAATTCTTGCCATTTCGCAGAAATCGGCTCCGCAAAATTTCATGCTTCTCCGCGACGAACTTAAAGCCGCTTACGAAAGAATAGAAAAGCTCCACCAGGGCAAAGGACTGCTGCGCGGAGTGCCGACTGGATTTCCCGACTTGGACAATATGCTTTCGGGATTGCAAAATTCCGACCTGGTCATTCTCGGCGCCAGGCCTTCACTCGGAAAAACAACTCTCGCTTTGGATATCGCCCGGCACGCAGCGCTCGTCGGCAAAGTTCCTGTCGGAATATTCTCGCTTGAAATGTCGCGCGAACAGGTCATCGACCGCATCATCGCGGCCGAATCGCAGGTTCCGCTCTGGAAGCTCCGCACCGGCCGCATAAGCGACGATACCGAATTCCAGATGATACAGGCTTCGCTCGAGCGCCTTTCGCACGCGAAAATTTTCATAGACGACACGCCGTCGCCCAACATAATCCAGATGCGTTCAATGGCGCGCCGCCTTCAGATTGAGCACGGCCTCGGGCTTCTTATTGTCGACTACCTCCAGCTTATCGCTCCGAGGACCAATTCCGACAATATGGTCCACCAGATAACCGAGATATCGCGCGGCCTGAAATCGCTCGGACGCGAGCTTAATGTGCCCATTCTCGCCCTTTCACAGCTTTCGCGCGCCGTCGACCAGAGAGACCACAAGATTCCCCGCCTTTCCGACCTCCGCGAAAGCGGCAGTATCGAGCAGGACGCGGACGTTGTTCTCTTCATTTACCGCGAGGGACACGGCAGAATGGACGCGACATCGGAAGAAAAAGACGCCGCCGAAATAATCGTTGCCAAACACAGGAACGGCCCGACGGGTTCCATAAAGCTCAGGTTCGACCCCGACCGCGTTGTCTTCAAAGCTATCGATAAACATCACAGTGAAGAGATGGCCGGAATCGCCGAAGATTTCTAGTTTTTGTGCATAAGCGCAAAACGCGGACTAACGCAGACTTGACGCTGACTGGCGCAGATGATTGTCTATGCTATAAATAATTATCACATTATACTATTTGAATGAAATTGCCGGACTCATTCCAAAAAATCGCCGATTTGCTGTCGGATTTGCCGTCAATCGGACCGAGGCAGGCCGTCCGCCTTGTCTTCCATCTTATTCACCAGGGACAGGACAATATCCAAAACCTTTCGCAGCGAATTGGCGACCTCAAGAAAATAAAAATCTGCGAGCGCTGTTTTTTCATACATCAGAATACAGGCGCGCTTTGTGATATCTGCGGAAATCCCGGACGCCGCCAGGATATAATCGTCATCGTCGAGAAAGAAACCGACCTTATGTCGCTTGAGAACACCGGCAGGTTCAATGGCCGCTATTTAATACTCGGTTCGATTCCAAAAAGCGGCATTCTTGAAGACTGGCAGAAACTCCGCTTGCAGGGATTTAAAACTTTCATTGAGCGCGAACTTAAAGGGCAAGCCGAAGAGATAATCATCGGATTCAACCTGACCAGTGTCGGAGACTTCAACTCCTCTCTTCTTGAAAAAGAACTGAGGCCTTTGGCCAAGAAAATAAGCCGCCTGGGGCGCGGATTGCCCACGGGCGGCGAAATAGAATTCGCGGACGACGAAACTCTCGGCAGCGCGCTGGAAAGAAGAGAATAAATATATTTAAAAATGATTCCTATCTTTTTGGCATTGGCGATACTCGGCTCCGTATCGTCCAACATCATTGAAAAATACGTTCTCAAGAGCCACTCGGCTCATGCGTTTACCGTGCTGAAAAATCTGCTTTGCGGAGTTTTTTTCATACCAATAGCTTTTTTAAACATATCGTTTCAAAGTACGACCGAAGCTATTGTCGCGCTCATAATGGCAGGAAGCTTGTGGGCCGTCGCCGGGATATTAAGTTCCGTATCGACAAAAAATACGCATGTTTCCATAAGGGCGCCATTGGGCCAGTCAAGATTGCTGTGGAACCTTCTTTTCAGCGCCATAATCTTAAAAGAAACCATAACTCTCAATCATTTCATTGCGGTACTGATTATTTTCATCGGCATAACGGTGCTTCTCTGGCATCCTGAAAGAAAATTCGGCTCGTTGAAAGATATAGGCGTGCGATGGACGCTTATATACGCGGTAGTCGTCGGCTTGACTGCCATTACGGACAGGTATGCTTTGCGATTTTTCTCCCCGGAATTTTACGGATTTCTGGCGTTTCTTATGCCCGCGATAATACTTTCATTTTTCACTCCAAAGAGCGATGACAATGTAAAGCATTTATGGAAAATGAATAAATGGAAAATAATGTCCGTCTCGGCATTATCGGTAATAACTTATTACGCAACGCTACGATTATATCTCCTGCTGCCCATATCCGTGGTCTACCCGCTTTTACAATTGAGCACGCTTCTGACCGTGTTCGGCGGAATTATATTCTTCAAGGAAAAAGAAAATATCGCGCAAAAAGTTCTTGCGGCGATATTGGTGATAAGCGGAGCTGTTCTTCTGAAAATATAAATTTTTCTATCCGTGCCTTATGACCATTATCCAGCACCGAAGCATAGCTTGGTGCGGGACAGGCATCTCTTTCAACTATTAGCCGTGCCTTATGACCATTACATCGCCGTCTTGGACGACATATTCTTTGCCCTCGACTTTGACCAAGCCTTTTTGTTTGGCCTGAACCCAGCCTCCGGATTCGACAAGCTTCTGCCAGTTGACCACTTCGGCGCGGATGAAATTATTTTCGAAGTCGGTATGAATGGCTCCGGCCGCCTGCGGAGCAAGGCTCCCTTTCTCTATCGTCCAGGCGCGCGTTTCATCTTCCCCTGTTGTCAGAAAACTTATCAGCCCAAGAACCTCGTATGATTTTTTAATAAGCTCCGGTATTGCTGAAGCCGAACTTAGGTCGGCAATAACGTAATCCGCGCCTATTTCTTTTATCTTCTCCAAAAGCTCGTGCGGGGCTTCGAATTGTTCGCCATTAAGCAGATAAACCTGTTTCTTGGCGGTAAGAAGCTGAAGTTCTTTTACTATTTCCTCCGAAGCGTATTTCACGGCAAGATTGCCGGTAGCAAGCTCTTCGCGTATTTTGTCCAATATCTCGAAATTTTTCGCCGCTTTTTTGTCGCCTGTTCTTTTTTCGCCTTCCAGACTTTTCAGGCGCTTCTCTATTGTCTCAAGGTCTTTCAGTATAAGTTCGGCGTTTATTATTTCGAGGTCGCGCAAAGGATTAACATTTCCTTCAACGTGTATAATTTCGGAATTTCCGAATATCCTAATTACTATTACGATTGCCTGCGTCTCTCTGATATGCGACAAAAACTTGTTGCCGAGCCCTTCACCCTTATTGGCGCCTTTAACCAGTCCGGCAATATCGTAAAATTCGACTACGGCAGGCACGATTTTTTTCGAATGGCTGATGTCAGCCAGTTTCTGTAAACGCTCGTCAGGGACGGTCACAACGCCCACATTAGGGTCTATAGTGGCAAAAGGATAATTGGCGATGGTTATTTCCTGCTTTGTCAGCGCCTTAAAGAGCGTCGACTTGCCGACATTCGGAAGACCGACTATGCCGATTTCTAACTTCATCGCTTTTAATTTTTCTCAGGAATTACGTTATTCCCGAAAAGCTCATAAAAATATTTCGAATGGTTATCGTTTTTCATTTTTTTGATTCCCAGTTTCATATATAAAAATCCTTTCATGTGCGTAAACGGACGCGATTCCGGAGTGTATTCGTAATGGCCGCAGACACTGCCATTTTCAAACACTCTGATATGATATTGTCGGGAAAAATTCTCGACATATCGCAGACTGACAACTTCTCCTTTATACTTCCAGGCAACGAAGTGATTTTTGTATCCTTTTTTAACCAAAAATTCCACGAAATCCCGCATGGATAAATGCGGAGCTATGTTGCCCAGAAAATCCTTCGGCTTGCCTAGTTCAAAAACGTTAAAGGCAGCTATCGAATTTCTCATAAGGTAGTGGATGGGCATATATGCCTGCCAAAACCACACCCTTAAGAATTTTACCGACGATTCGGGATAGTCCACTGTGGAATATGGAATTGTTTTAAGCCAAGCCTTTTCCGGGGCTTGCGATTCAGTTTGCATATTTAAGCGGTAATTTTATAGGGAAAGATTCGCTTGAATTGTATCAGATTAAATATAAAAATTCAAAAAATGCAGTAAAATCAATAAAAAGAGGCTGCGTACGCGGAGAGGATCCCTGGCCACAGGGATCACGGCGTTCGCAGCCAAAAAACTTGGTGTCGGTCCTTTCGCCGACGGAATTCTGGAGGTTAATTGCTCTTATTGCGGCGCCGGTGGCACCGTTTCAGTACGGATTGTCGTGCACCTTGCCCGAACGGTCGCGCCAGCTATTTCCACGCCAGACCATGGCGTAGATCATACCGGCGAGAACACGCAGATTATTGGCCTTTATGACGGCCCTGCTAAGCGGTATATTGAAAACGACGATGCCGTTTTCAATGACCGGCTTCGGTGAAAACTTCGTCACGCCGGGCACAGGGTCCACTTCGCGCAAGAGTACTGTGCCAGGCGGCGGATTCTGCTCCTTTTCCAAAACCTTTAAATCGATGCCAGTCGGTTTTTTCCTTGGCGGAATACCCTTTGGCCGTTTCTTCATAGGTAATTCATCGATCAGCTTTTGCATCTGCAGAAGCAACCCCCAAGCCGTCCCGCCATGGTAGGCGCAGATGGCTGTTCCAAGCGGCTCGCCGAGTCGCTCTGTTCCCAGTACTAGACACATAATATAAAGCCTCCTTCACACTCTTCATTTAAATTTCAAATAACTACCCTTCCAGGACCAAACTTCTTTCTTTTACGGCCTGGCCAAGAATCAAATATATCCTTCGCCAAGCAATAAAAGACTGCTTTTTGACTATAACCCAAACAGCAAAAGTGTCAATCCCCCACATAAGAATTTATGTGGGGGATCAACCCTATGACACCGGCAAATTAAACTTCTTATTTTCAAGCCGCCTGACGATTTTTTCCTTATCAGTAAGTCCAATTCTGGATTTTCGAACCGCTTTCTGCATAAGCGATATAGCTTTATCGTAAGTCGGCCTGTCCACTTCATACGGGGTTCCGTCCTTGCCCCCGAATGCAAAACTGTATCGCGCCGGGTCCTCGTATGACGGCTTGGCTCCATAAATAACTTCGCCCACCAAAGCCAGCGCCCTGACGGTTTTCGGCCCGACTCCCTCGGTAGCCAGAAACTTTTCGTAGCTTTCCGGCTTTTCACTGGTTACTTTGGCAAGTATTTTTTCAAGATATTTGCTGCGGCTGAATTCCTCTTTCTCGACCGGATGATGATGAAATTCTCTGTTTGCCAAATTCAAAACCGTGAACAGTTCGCCTTGCTCGCCCTCCGTAGCCTTGGCGAAGGAGGGCCTGTTCCCTATCGTAATAGTCTGGCTTAAACGGGAAACATGCCTGCGGAGAATCTGTATATCTTTCATAAGGCTGCCATAATTCGAACCGGCAAGTTCGACGCTCAAAGCGCGCGAACCTTCGCTGTTCTTGGCAATCATATTTAAAGACGGCACTTCTATCCGCGAGGTGATTCCCGTGTGCGGCTCGCAGACCAAATCCTTCACATTGTCGGAAAACCAGTGATAGCGCCTGGCAGTTCCCGCGTCCTGATTCATTCCCTGCTGGACCACTGCCCAGGAACCGGAACGGGAAAAGAAAAATGAATGATGATATATCTGGAACCCGTCCTGTATCAGTGACGAATCCACTTTCGCGGCCATCTTGGAATTATAAGTAAGATTGCTGACGACTCCGCCGGACAAACTTAATTTGTCTCCCCATGTTCTTATTTCCTCCGGAGTTTTTCTCGAAGTTTTCCCTTTGCCGCCGCATATGAAAATACCCAATTCTCTTTCTCTGCCTCGTATGGATTCTTTCAATGCTGCCGTGAGAATTGTCGTAAGGCCGGAAGCATTCCAATCGAAAGCTAAAACCGTTCCGAGTGACTGGAACCAAACAGGGTCGGCAATGCGTTTTATGAATTCGTCCGGTCCGAGTTCGGCGACAAGAATATCCGTCATGTCACGGCCGAGTTTTACCATGCGCTCAAAGAGCCATCTTGGACAGCGGCCATTGTCTAGTGTAAATGTGGCTACGCCTCTCCGCATGGCTTTATTATACTCCGGCGAATAAAACCTGGCCTGTTATTTTTTCACATACGTTCCAATAAGTTCCGCCTGTGCAATGATATGTCCCGACATCGCCTTTTCGACGTCGGCCTTGTTCGAACCGACTGGCAAATCAAGATTTGAATCCAAAGCATAAAGCTTGAAGAAATAGCGATGTTCCTTGTCCGGTGGGCACGGACCGGCATATCCGGTCTTGCCGCCGTCGTTAATTCCCGCCGTTCCGTCCGGCTCCTTCCCTTCTTCGATCAGCGATGTCTGCGGAGATATGTTGAAAACTACCCAATGGTCGAACACATCAATGCCGCGCGCCTGCTTTACGTAATCGGGGATATCCGGATCATCCATGATGAGCGCCAAACTTTTGGCGTTCGCCGGAACGCCGCCGATTTCAAGTTCGGGATTTATATTTTCCCCTTGGCAGGTAAACTTCGAGGGAATAGGTCCGTTATTTTTGAATTCAGAACTTGTTATGTCCATAGATGACTGCTTTATCAGGGAAAGGCCTTTTTTCGGCAAGATAAACGCCACAGCAACAGTTGCCAATATGAAAATTATAGCATAAATAAAATATGCTCTTTTCATTTTTCATATAGCGCTGCGTATCTCTTTCAATATTTCTTCGGGCAACTGCTGCCCGGGTTTTGTTTTTCCCGGATAGCGCCAGGCGCTGATTACTTTGCGGCGGCTTTTCTCGTCCTGAATCATCAGCCAGATTTCGTAAGGATGTTTTTCGCTTCCGGCGGCTTGCATCATAGCAACCGTGTCCGGAGCAATTCCTTCTTCTATTCTTTTTGGATAATTTATCACTCTCTTTAAGCGGCTTTCCGACAATCCATAAAATCGCATCTTGTATTTGCTATGGCTGGTCCAATACAAAGGCTTTTGTCTCCTTAAAATTGGCATTAAAAATCTTAAAAAGATTCCGTAGCGCTGGCAACGCTGTCGCTGTATTTGCAATATGGGCAGTTTTCACCGGCAACCGGAGATTCGTCCAAATCCATAGTCGCGCGCGCGTCCAAAAGAGTTTTTCCTACCCATGAATCATCCCCTTTGTACGATTCCACAAAAATGTTGAAGGGCAAAACTCCTTTTAACGGCGCACCTTCGCGCGAAGTTACTGCCGATACGGGGAATCCATCTGCCTTGTTCGCTTTGGCAAAAACAAAATATCCGACATCCGAAACTTTGAATCCGTTCTGGCGAAGCAGCCACTGATAAACTTCCATTTGCCGCTTGTAAGAATCCTGTATCTTGTGCTCGTTGGCGCCCGTTGCCTTATAATCAACGACAATAAGTTCGCCCTTCGGATTGACCCAAACATCGTCGACTGCCCCGAAGACGGTGAAATCGGTATCCTCGTGGTCGTGGCGGACTCCCGTGAAGTTGTGCCTCCATTCGTTCAACTTTTCATGATTGAAAGGAATGGCGTCTATGCCGTTCTCGAACATTATCGGATGCGGTTCGCCTTTTTCGCGGTAAGCGTCAAATTCCTGCTTTAAAAGATAATCAATCGCGTTATTAATGGTGTAAGGAAACATCGGCGGCCGTTTGATTCCTTTTTTAAGGTCCAGCCAAAAACAGCGCTGGCAGTCTACGAACAGGTCGATTTTTGAACGTGAAAGTTTGGTCATCAAATTATGATAACTTTTAAACAGATGCTTGGCAAAATATCTCTGTTGCGCCTATTTCACTCTTATTTTCATCTTCTCTTCCACCTTCTTAACTGCGATTTCCATCCCGACTTCGCGCGGATTCCTTTTCTCTTTGATGCTTTGGCTTAAAACAAGCCGGGTCGCGCTTCTGACTTTGCCGCTGACGAGCTTGAACATCTTTTCCGGATCATAGCCCTTGTATTCCGCGTAAGAAGAAATCACGCCTCCCGCGTTGGCCACGAAATCCGGAACTATCAAAATTCCTTTCTTGAAAAATTCATTCTCAATCTTGTCGCTCATCGGAATGTTGCCCGCTTCGACGATTATTTTTGCCCGCACGGCGCTTTTATTGGAATCATTGATGACGTCGGTAACCGAAGCCGGTATCAGAATATCAACGGGCAGGGCCCAGAATTCCTTTTCGGTTATTTTGTCATTCGGAAAAATATCGGCGAGATGCTGCTTGGTTTTTATGGCCTTGGCAATCAGCTTCTTGTCGAATCCGTTCTTTGAGAAAACAGCTCCGCTTCTGTCAGCCAATGCCGTTATTTTAGCTCCTTTTTCCGTCAAAAATTGCCAGGCGAATGTCCCGACATTGCCGAAGCCGTGAATGGCTACGGTGGCATTTTTAAGCGGAATGCCTGCCAATTCCGCGGTAACCTCGGTTGCTTCCACAACTCCGAATCCGGTGCTGCCAAGCTCGTGCGGGAGGCCGCATTTTTTATTTTTGCCGCTTCCGGAACAATAGTTGGCGGGCTTGCCCGTGGAAGCATTCCAAATGCCAACCGCTTCCGATATCCATTTCATTTCTTCTTCTCCGCTGTTCACGTCCGGTCCGGCAATATACTTTTTGGGAATAAACGGCGCTATCGCACGCGCGTAACTTTGCACGAATTTCTTTTTAAGGTCTTTATCTCCGCCGGGTTTACCCTCCGTAGCTTTAGCGGAGGAAGGCCATACGATTCCGCCCTTAGCTCCGCCAAAGGGAATACCGGCGATGGAATTCTTCCAGGTCATCGTCCGCGCCAGCCTGTAAACTTCTTCGACGGTAACATTGGCGGTCATTCTTATTCCGCCTTTGCCTGGACCGATAGCCGTGTTGTCTATTACCAAAAACCCTTTCATTCCCAAAACAGGGTCATAAACTTCTATTACGTATTCCGGACCGAATTTGTCTTTTTTAATTTTTGTTATTGTTTTTTCCATTGTTTAAAAAAATAAAAATAGCGTATGCGTTGCTATATATACGACCATGCTATTTAAAAAGGTTCATCCCGTTAGAAGCAAATCGCGGCATACTCTATGCTTGTCATTGATTTACTGATTATCTCGGCTATTTAAAAATTAATTTTGTAACTTGTTGTAATCGCGGCTTCTAACGGGATTCACTTTCCCGCCCATGCCTTCAATTCTTCATATGAACTTTCTCCGCAGATAAATTTGCCGCTGTCGGTGTTAAAGTAAAACGGGACTCCGCCGCATAAGCCTTTGTCGTATTCCTCCATTTTTTTCGCGTTAGCTTCGTCGTGCCAAACCTCGAACTTTTCCACCTTAACGCCTGTTTCTTTTTCCAATTGCTCAATTTTAGGGTTCATTCTCATGCAATGAGGGCATTCCTTTCCGTAAAATTCAAAAAGCATTTTATTATGGATAATTTTAATGATTGTTATTCGCCGGCCTTTTCTTCTCTTTTAAGTATTTTCTCCAGATAAATGGTTAAAATTACGACGAGAACAGTGATAAAAACCGCATAAATGAATTTTGCCAGCAACGTGTTGGTGCCCGCGGGCAGAAAATAATCTATTAGGGATTTAACCGCTTCGTTCCACGCCAAACTGGCGACAAGGCCGAACGCGGCAACAAGATACGTAAACGTCCTTTCGCGCACTTCTTTTCTTATCTTGGACCGCTCTTCAGCCAATTTTCCCATTATTTTTTTACTCGCCATCAGGGCTATTTTATCTCAAATTCCGAGAATTCTCCACTCGGCTCTGCCCAAAAAGCCTCGATTCTGCCTACTTTTGCGAGCGGCGGACCTTCGCGGCACCATTCCATAAATTCTTTAAGCCTGCCCTCGCTTCCTTCGGCCTCGATATAAACACAGTCACCATCTTCGTTTCTGGCAAAGCCGTTAAGACTAAGCGAATCTGCTTTTATTTTCGCCGAGTGGCGGAAAAATACCCCTTTAACCTTTCCGAAAACCCTTACCTTTAAAAGCTTTCTTACCATGATAGGTTTAACTTTTGATGCCTGCGACCGTAGCCATCCGCCCCTCCGGTTCGCCTGTCCGCACCGAACGGCAATGCGAAAAGAAATTTTTGTCTTTGGCCGTATCGATTCCGCTTATTTCGATGTTTTCTTTTTTGATGCCTGCCGAAATTATTTCCCGAATATTATATCCAACGAGATCTATTGATTTTGTACCATCGGACAAATCGGAAATGAACCCGCCGAAAATTTTTTCATCCGGCACTATTTTCATTAGCTCTTCAGCGGAAAATATATATGACTCTTTGTTTATAAAAGGTCCGATACCAGCCAGAATATTGGCCGGCTTAGCCCCATATTCGCTTTCCATTTTTTCTATGATTTTTCTCGTAAAATTTTGAGGCGTATTTATCCGACTCAGATGAGCCAGTGCCAGAACACTCTTAATGGGGTCATAAAGAATGAGCGGTATGCAATCTCCGGTTAGAATCACAAGAAAAAGATTTTTCTCGCCGGTTATCATGGCATCGACGTCGGCTGCGTCTGAAGCTGAAAATTTCGTTCCCCTGCCCTTAATCGAACTGTCTATAGTTTCGATATCAGTGTTATGAGACATTCTTGCCCTCGTTATTACGCAATCGCTGGTATCTATCCCAAGTCCTGCTAAAAAATTTTCTCTGTTTTTTATTACCGAGTTTTCTTCACCCCAATTAAATGACATATTGCCGTCTTCCATGTCTGAAAAACCGTGCATTAAATTTTTGATATTTTTTAACCTATCAAGCTGATACATGGTTAGTTAATAGTCATAAGTCATAAGTCATCAGTAATCAGTTTGCCAACCGCTCCTTTCCTTATTAAGAAAATTTTTCCATTCTTCATGGAAACAAGAGTTGACGGCTTTGACTTTATTATTCCGCCGTCAATATAAAAATCAATACTATCGCCAAAATATTTTTGCGCTTCTTTTATCGTTCTTGCCGGCGTCTTGCCCTCAAGATTGGCGCTCGGGGCTATGAGTGGGCCTGTTTTTTTCAAAAACCGCCTTAAAGGAGCGCTTGCCGGCATGCGGAAAGCGATAGCTTTCTTGCCCCGATGCAGATATTTGAGCTTGGTCATTTGCGATTTGCCACTGGCTATTGGCAACACTACGCTTATCGGACCGGCCCATAACTTTGCTAATAGCCTATGGCCAATGGCGCTTAACGAAATATCAAATTTTTTTAGGTCATTCAACGAAGAAATTAGCACAATAACGGGCTTATTGGGGCTTCTTTTGCGCAAACGGTAAACCTCATTGACCGCTTTTTTGGACAATGCTGAACAAACAATGCCGTAAATCGTATCCGTTGGCATAACGCCAATCCCGTTCTTCCGGATAATTTCAGCGGAACCGGATGTGAATTTATTGAAAATCTTCATCTTATCTTGTAGATAACGTCCTTTCTTTCGGCAACAACTTTCCAGCCGTTCTTCACGGCTACCTTATAAAGCGAGTAATTTGGATTGAAACAAACAGGGTCGTCAACCATTTTCAGGAACGGAATGTCCGATTCCGTGTCGCCTACTCCGACCGAACCTTTGAGCGTCAGATTTTCTTTTTCAACGGCGCGTTTCAATATTTTCGCTTTGTCTAAAATCAGATCTTTGTGTATATGCCTTCCGGTAATTCGCTTCTTCGCGTCGGCTTCAAGGAGCATGCCGTACACCTTGTCGAAACCTAGCTCTCTTGCAAATCGTCCGACCACGTACATCGGCGAATGGGAAATCGCCAGCATGTAATAATTTTTCTTTTTAAGCTCCTTTATCAAATCCCTGGTATATCTATAGAGCCTGCCCTTCTGCGCTAAAATTACTTTTTTTACAGCGGCGTCGAGATCTTTTTCTTTTATTCCTCTTATGTTCTTGTCGAAAGCAACTACGACCGCGTTTATATAATCGGGGTAAGCGCCTTTCCTGTCGAGCCAAAGCTTATATTCGGCCGAATATTCATCGCGCACTTTAGGCGAAAAAACTCCGCCGGCAATAAGGGCATTTACCAGTTCTATCAGAAGACTTGAACGGAAAACTGTGCCATCGATGTCGAACACGGCTACCTTTTTATGGTGAGCTGGTCGAACCATCGTTTTTTCTTTCTCTTTTTTCATTTAAGTTTGAATAATGGGCATTTGCTTTCGTCATGCGGACGCGCCGGGCAATATTTCCTCCCGTAATCTATCAGGAGATAAGTAAAAACGAACCAGTCTTTTTTCGGAACTATTTCCATAAGGTCTCTTTCTATTTTCACCGGGTCGCTGTGAGCAGTCAACCCGAACTTTTTCGAAAGCCTTATGACATGAGTATCCACTGCTATACCCTCCACTACGCCGTAAGCGTTTCCTAAAATGACGTTTGCCGACTTCCTGCCTATTCCAGGCAACGTCAGCATCTCGGCCATAGTTTTCGGCACTTTCCCGCCAAATCTTTTTTTAATTTCTTTTGCCGCCGCCAGAATATTTTTGGCTTTATTTCTGTAAAACCCAGCTGGTCTTATATCTTTCTCAAAATCACTCTGTTTCGCCTTTATATAATCGTCGAGCTTTCTGTATTTCTTGAAAAGCTTTTCCGTGACTTCATTCACCTTTTTGTCCGTGCACTGCGCCGACAGGACAACGGCGACAAAAAGCTCCCAGTTATTGGAATAATTCAGGGCTATTTTAGGTTCTGGAAACAGAGTTTTTAGGGTTTTTATTATTTTGGCAACCCCGATTTTCCTTTTTTTTATTTCGTTTGGAGACGCTTTTTTGTCCTTCATTTGCTTACATTTTAAGAATTGTCATAAATTTACATGGCAATTCTTCAATTGGTTCACTCGGCAATCGCAAAAATTTATTACTCTTGCGTTGCCTCGTTGCCAATTGTAAATCATTTTTGACAAAAGCACATCACTCTCATAGCCTAAAGATAGCCGAAATTGACATCGGCGAAAGGAGACCCCATGGCCTTGCCACCGGGAAATTATTTGCGGCAGAGAACAAGACGGCGGAAGCAAATTGAAGCGGAGAAGAAAAAAATCACTCTGGAAAACTCTCCGAGAAAGATAAAATCGTCTTTCTATGCTTTAATCTTATCTATAATAAGAAAAATAAAAAGACGGCCGCCGCCAAATTCAAGTTGAACACCCCGGCGCATGCGTCGGGGCTTTTTTTATTAACAATAGTTTCTTGCAATTTAAATCAAAGTTTGTTATACTGTAGCCTGTTTTTTGTCATCAACCAAAGGAAAGAAGTAATGAAAATTACAGAAAAAAGATTTGCGGAAATATTGGGCGAACACGGCCTTCATGACAGCCACATAGATTCTCTTCTGGAATCTGCCGGCAGCGTCAACGAAGAATTGGCGGCAAACATAGCGAGGCTAATCGCGCCAATCAGCAAGGAGGTATTGCCGAAAAACTGATATTCACGCAACAAGACAAAACGCCGTCCGGGTTAAACCTGGATGGCTTTTTCATTTTATGGAATTATTCCAATTCAAAAGCTATCAAACCATGCTTCCTTATCTTTGCCGGATATCCCGGAAAACTCGCCCACATTTTCTTCAGTTCTTTTTCGGTTTTCAAAGCGGGATTTATGTCTTTTACTTTATATTCCTTAAGCAAGCCTTCTATCGTCTTGAAAACGTGCGCGGATACTACTATTTTTGAGAACTTCTTTTTGCCGCAAACAAAAACAAGTTCGTCCTCGGCATCAACTTCGCGGTACTTTGGAGTCGCCGCACGCGTTTCCACTTTCTTTGTGCCTTTTTTAATCGCCTCGAAAATGTCCCTATCTGCTTCTCCTATTACTAGTGTGAAAGATTTACGCGGCATCTATATATTCAAAGCGCGGCATTTTTTTACCGTCGACTTCAATTTCTTCAACAAACATCTTTAACGTACGCACCCACAAATCATGACTACCATAAAGTGCACGATACACAACCATTTCTTCAAGCGTTTCACTGTGTTTGGCAACGCCAATAACTTCGTACTCATTGCCTTTGTAGTGTTTGTATCTCCCTAATTTGGGCATATTGTTCATATTTCTTTTCGCATCCAATTGAAATATTCCGGACTTCCACCGACAATCGGCAGAGCTATAATTTCCGGCAGCTTGTACGGATGTATTTCTTTAATGGCCTTTTCTATTTTTTTATAATCGCCTTTTCTTGCCTTGGCTGAACACATCCATTCCTTGGATTTTTCCAGTTTGCCTTTCCATTTATAAACGCTGGTAATCGGACCGGCTATTTGCGTGCACGCGGATAGTTTCTTTTCGGACAAAATTTTCGCAATTCGCTCCGCGTCGCTTTTCTTGGCAACCGTGGTGTAAATTTTAATGAATTCGAATTTATATTTCATGGCATCTATTGTCATTCAATTATAAGTTTTTCTATTTCTGGTTTTATTTTATCAAACATTTTTCCGTGTCCCAGTGAATTAGGATGCAAACCGTCTTCCAACTCTTTGATAGTCACCAAATTTTTAACGTCGATATAAATTAAATTTTTTCTTTGCAAAAATCTTTTATGGCGCTGTCATATTTTGCAATAAGCGCGTTGTCATATGATTTCGCAGGACTCCAAGGTATAGGTTTCGTTTTGCTTTCGTCAACATCTGTCAGGCCGACGAAAATAATTTTGTTTGTAAATTTTCTGGCAATCCAAACAAGTTCATTTAAATTGGAAATAAAATTATTAAGAGATACTCTTAGTTTGTTTTTATCTCCGTCCAGATACTGGGAATCATTGATTCCTATCGCAAAAATAATCATTTGCGGTTCGCGCGCAATGGCTTCAGGCTCAATGCGCTTTAGCAAATCATCGGTGTTATCTCCGGAAATTCCCAGATTGCAAACTTCGACATCGACAGCCTTTCCGTCCGCACCAAGAACGGTATCGCCACGCTCTTCGAAATAATTTCGAAGTCGCGTAGCCCATCCTCCATATTTGTAGTCGCACGCGCCCCACGTAATACTGTCTCCGAAAACACAAATGTTCATATGTTTATTTTGTTATTACGCGCCATGACACTTTTTATACTTCTTCCCGCTTCCGCACGGACACGGGTCGTTCCTCCCTACTTTGTCGCCAGACGCGGCGCCTGCCGCATGCGGATGATTGTGCGGTACTGCAGCTATCATTTGCTGGCTGTTGGCATCTACGCGCGCCAATTTGAAAATATTCATAAATACCCAGCCGTTGAAATTGTTCCAGAAATCCCTGAAAAGGCGGTGAGCTTCCTGCCGGTATTCAACAACGGGATCTCTCTGGCCGTAAGCGCGCAGACCCACCGATTCGCTCAATGCTTCCAGGTCTTCGAGCTGGCTCATCCAAAGCAAATCTAGGATGCTTAAAAGGCGGTTCTTGGAAAGCGGGTCAACCGAGACATCACTGCTTCTTTTCTTCAGGAAATCGGAAAGAGAATCGAAATCCGTCTTTTCCGGAAAAGAGTTTTCCTTATCCGTTAGTCCCCCGTCTTCGAACATTTTTTTAAGCTCCTCGTTCGCGATGGCAGGCACGTCATGTTCTTCGCCGAAAATGCCGTTTTCGAGATATTCTCTTA